>ERZ772876.69-NODE-69-length-145501-cov-11.521355_pt1 | contig 145501 bp, 125 predicted proteins | sample MGYA00580584_ERZ772876 | MGnify/ENA primary metagenome ERZ772876 (study PRJEB29015, sample SAMEA2737728) | human gut metagenome | biome: human gut; feature: human-associated habitat; material: faeces | place: China | collected 2012 ... | reverse complement strand
TTGGAGTAATATTAGAATTTCTTAAATAAATTTATGGAAAGAGTTCACGTCGAACAAAGTGAGGACTAAGTGGAAGGGTGCCATAAATTTATTTAAGAAATTTTTATGTTACGTATTGAACCGAAAAGATTATAAAAACAGATACATATATACATTTTCCCGTGAACATCCCTCAATTTTTTATTTAAGATTTTCTATTTTTCACTCCAATCAAGCGGCCATAAATCAAAACTGAGTAGAACTCTAAAGATATATACTTCCACACCATCTTAAATTTTCCTAGTGAACTGCAACTTTACTTTCCCCTGTTGCATAATTTATATAAACCCCTGGTTGCACATTATAAACAAACACATTAAAGCTCACACCTTTTCCATCATCTTCTACAGAATAAGCTTCCATTTCAACACCACTTGCCAACTCATTATTTCCCTTAAAAATTGGAGTTATTCTATATAAAACATGATTTTTTTGATTATTCTTTATATAATCTGCAACCTGATTTTCAAATGGTAACATCCCATTAACATTAAAATATTTTGTACCTGTAATTAAATTTAATTCATTTGCATCTTCATCTGATAATTGATACCCAATTAAATGGCATCTATTGTATAAATATTCTCCATTGTATTTAGCTTGTTTCCACCCCGTTGGTTTTACTCTACTAATATCGCCTCTCTTATCCCCATCTGGTGGCATTATCTCTTTGCAAACATTGGCATATGCAACTCCGCATCTGCCTAATTCGTCAAGTTCACTATATCTTTCAAAACTCTTTGTTGTATAATCATTTTCTGTAAAATATGGTTTATTATTATTTATCATTACATAAATTTGATTTGTATACTCAGGTATTTCATTAATGTTTAAATTTGTTATTTCTATATTATTTTGTACATTATAAATATCTGTTTCAGAATTTTTTTGTTTTTCATTCGTTTTTTGATTATTCTCTAAATATGTACCTATTGCAATACATATAATTACAATTATTGATACTATTGCTTTTTCTATTTGTTTATCTATTTTATATTGATTACTTCTCTTGTTTCTTTTGTTTTTACTCATTTTATTTCATCCTTTTTTTAATTCAATTCATAAGTATTTTATCATAACTTATAAAATTGTAATAGCATTTTTAATAATTTATAAAAATTTTACTACCTTTATTTACAGTAATTCCTTCTGTTGGAGTTTGACTTAAAATATTTGTATTTTCTTTATCTACTTCTCCTGAAAAATTTTCAAAACTAAGTTCTAATCCTAATTCTTTAACAGTCTTTTCCGCTTCTTTTACACTCATCCCAACAATATTTGGAACTGTTACTTGTTCTACTGTTTCGATTTCATCTTGATTTCCCTTATTTACCTCTAAATATGGCAGAATTTCCCTAAATATCTGCCCTCCGACTGGTGCTGCTACGCCACCTCCTTGGTGTCCTCCTTCTCCTGTTGGATTATATAATGTAATAAGCATTACAACTTGAGGGTCTTCTATTGGAGCAACACCAATAAAAGATGTTACATATTTATTTGTATTAACACCATCTTCTGAGGTTCCAGTTTTCCCTCCAATTCTGTATCCTGCAACTTTAGCATTTTTTCCTGTTCCTTCTGACACAACTGATTCCATCATACTTAGTACTTTTTCAGATGTATCTTTTGATATTACCTGTGATTTTACTTTTGTTTCTATCTCTGTTTTCTCTTTTGTTTCACTATCTACTATAGCTTTTACTATTCTTGGCTGAATTAAACTACCTCCATTTGCTATTGCCGAAACTGCTGTAACTAATTGTAGTGGTGTTATTTCAAATCTTTGACCAAAACTTATTGTTGCAAGTTCAACTGGTCCTGCCTTACTTTCTGCCAAAAATATACTTCCTGCTTCTCCTGGTAAATCAACTCCTGTTTTTTCTAACAATCCAAACTTTTGCAAATAACTATAATACGTATGAACTCCTATTTTTTGACCAAGTCCTATAAAAACTGGATTGCACGAATTCATTAAAGCAAGTCTTAAACTCTCTGGTCCATGTGGTCTATAATATCTCCAACATTTTATTCTTACTCCTGCAACTTCTATTCCTCCAGTACAAGCAAATTGCCCTTGCTTATCTATATCTGTTACAAGTCCTTCCTCTAATGCTGCTGATGAAGTAATTGTTTTAAAAGTTGACCCTGGCTCATAAGTATCTGCAATCGCTCTATTCCTCCACACTGCTTGTAAGCTTTTCGTTTTTTCTGCCTGTTCAGCAGTATCCCATATTCCTTTCAATTCTTCTGTATATGCTGCATACGGTTCATTTAAATTATAATCTGGATATGTAGCCATTGCCAATATATCCCCATTTTTTGGATTCATAACCACAATATTTCCACCATCTGTGCAAACATTGTCAATACATGCTTCTTTTAAATATTTTTCTACAATTGATTGTATATTTGCATCAATCGTCAAAATTAAGTCATCTCCATCAACTGCTGCTATATATGTTTCTCCTTCTTCTCCAATTTCTCCACCTTTTGCATCTGTATGCCTTTTTATTGCTCCTTTTGTTCCAGAAAGTGTTTTGTCATATTTTGCTTCTACTCCGTCTAACCCTTGATTATCACTTCCACAAAATCCTATAATTTGTGCTGCCAAGTTATTGTTTGGATAATATCTTTTTGTGTCTTCATCAATATTAATTCCTGTTGTAATATTATTTTCATCCATCCATTCTCTCAATTCATCTGCTTTTGACTTTTCAACCTTTTTTGCAATTGTCTCTATAGAACTTCTTTTAGTTACTTTTTTAAGAACCGCCTCGTAATTCAAATCAAATATTTCTGTTAATTTTTTGGCTACTGTTTCTTTATCTTCTTTTTTTATATTTCCTGGATTTACCGTGACTGTTTCTACAGTGCTACTTTGTGCTAATACTGTTCCATTGCAATCATATATTGTTCCTCTTTTAGGATTTATATATCTATCTAATGTTTGCTGTTCATATGCTAATGCAGATAAATTTTTTCCGTCTATCAATTGTATATACCCTAATCTTCCTATTAATACTGCTATTATTATAAATATAATAAATAATATATTTCTCATTCTTTTCTTAGTAGATAGATTTGTTTGAACCATAAAAAACACCTCTATAATATTTATTAGAAGTGTATTAAATTATTCATACTATTTACATGATACAAAAATCCATGATATAATTAAAAAAAATTTTGGAGGTATACAATATGAAAAATTATTGTGGCATTGACATTGGTTGTACTAATATCAAAATGGTGGCAATGATAAATAACATTCCACATCATAAAATAATTAGTTCCGGTGATTCTTTTACTCGGGAAGAATTAATTGACTGTATTTATGAATTTTATTCATCGTTTGATGCAAATTTCAGTGGACTTGGAATTGCTTTTTCTGGGTATACATTTGATTCAATTACAGTAGGTAAAACTTCTTTACAGTGCCTTGAAAATTTATCTACTATGGACTTTGAAAAACTACATTGTAATAATATCCACTTAATTAATGATTCAAATGCAACTGCTTTAGCTGGACTTACAGAATATCCAACTGCAAAAGTATTAGTAGGTATTACAAATGGAACAGGAATCGGCTGTGGTGTTGTTATTAACGGTCATCTTTTTACCGGAAGTAATCATATACTCGGTGAAATTTATGGTAATACTGTTATTGAAAATAATAATATCACAAAAATCGGCCGAATTTGTTCCGGCTCTAAAATTCTAAAAAAATTATCCGAAAAACCTAATGATCCTATTTTTGCAAAAGAGATTTTACAAGAAGCTAGTATTAACCTTGGCAATTTGCTTATTAGCATAATACATCTTTACAATCCTGATGTTTTATATTTTTCAGGAGGCGGTTTTTCTTTAGAAAATTTATTAGAAGATAGTATAACTTATGCCAAACAATTAGTTTATCCTGACTTTCTTGTTAATCTTACTTTTGTAAACAGCTCTTACCATGATTTTGCTGGATGTTTTGGAGCTATCAAATATGTACAAATGAATGAATAAAATTTGGCTTGCAAAAACGGTAATTGCTTTTTTAACAATTACCGTTTTGTCCTTTTAAAATTTTTCCCAAAACTTTCGCAAGTCCATCATTATTATTTGTATCAGTTACAAAATTAGCTTCTTTTTTTATATCATCTACTGCATTTCCCATAGCTATAGAGTTTGGTGTTACTTTAAACATTGAAATATCATTTTCTCCATCTCCTATAACTACAATTTCATTTTTCTTCAAACCTAGATATTTACTAACAACATCTACAGCATTACCTTTTGTCGAATTTACACTTGTTATATCGCAATAATAACTTTTACTAGGTAGTAAGTCCGGATTACTCATTCTTTTAGATTTATTAACAATTTTTACATTTGATATTCCTTGTACAAACTTCTCAATTTCATACATTTTTTCAAAATTTCTATTACACATAACACATTGAATGATTTTTTTAGTATTTATTATTTCTATCAATTCATTATTATCTTTTACCATTTTCTTTTCATCTTCATAAAACGCCTCATTTAATGCTACTTCTTGCCCATATTGTAATGAAATTTTATAATTGTTTTTCTGTGCATATCCCAATAATTTAAAAACACCATCTTTCTCCATTTCATTACTCAATATCTCCTGTTTCTGTACTACATCAAAAGCTGCTGCTCCATTTGAAGAAATTAAATATGGACTAGTATTAAATTCCTCTTGTAATTTTAATGTTGCATTTGTAGATCTTCCTGATGCAATTATAATTCTTATTCCCTTTTTCCTACATTCATGTATTGCATTTTTCGTTTTTTCTGTAATTTTCCCATCATCATTTAATGTTGTACCATCAATATCAATAAAAACTGCTTTTATATTTTTTAGAATATATTGCAAATATTTATTTATAAATTCACATTGAATGTTATCTTTATTATTTTTTGCTATATCTAATAATTCATCAACCATTTTTTTTGTGTATCCGCTACTTTTCTTTTCATAAAACTTTTTCAATGGTTTTTGAATATCCATCATTACCTTTGTAGCCTTATTAACATCCTGTTTATCAAGTAATTCTTGCATTCTTTGCATTTCATTTTCATAGATATATTTACCTACTTTTGTATTCTTTATTTGTTCTAACGTATTTTCATCTGTAATATCTTCTAACTTCAATTCTCTATCTGGTATTTTAGCATCTAAAATAGTTTCAAAATCTTTATCTGTAATATTTTGAATATCAGCATCAATATAAGCTTTTGGATATTTTTCTTTTATTTTCAAATCATTTGATTTAAGTTCTATATCTGCTTCCAATTTAATATCTCTACTTGAAGCTCCTATAAGAATTTTATATCTTCCCTGTTCAACTGACCATTTTTTTGTCTCTGGATTAAAATATTCAAAAGAGTCTTTATTTAATGTTATTTCTACTTTCTTTTCTTCCCCTTTTTTCAACTCGATCTTAACAAATTCTTTTAATTCTTTACTTGGTTTAAATATATTAGGATTTTCTTGTTTTATATATATCTGAGCAATTTCTTTTCCATCACATTTTCCTACATTTTTAATATAAAATTCTATATTAACTTTATCATTTTCATTTGTTACTTTAAGATTTTTATATTCAAATTGTGTATAACTTATTCCAAATCCAAATGGAAATAATACTTCTTTATTTGCTTTATCATAATATCTATATCCAACATAAATTGCTTCTTGATATTCTACACTTACCTCTGTTCCTGGGAAATTTTTAAAACATGGTGTATCTTCTATTCTTAATGGATATGTTTCTGCTAATTTTCCACTAGGATTTACCTTTCCAATTAAACACTTAACCATTGCCTTTGCACCTGCTTCTCCTCCTAAGTATCCAGTTATTATTCCTTTTACTTTATCCTTCCATGGCATAGCAATTGGTGCTCCATTTGATAATACAATTACAACATTTTGATTAACTTCACAAATCTTATCTATTAAATTATTTTGATTGTTCGGAATATCTAAAATAGTTCTATCCATTCCCTCTGACTCATAATTTTCTGTAAGTCCTGCAAATATCAAAACAACATCATTTACTTTCGCTATTTTTATTGCTTCTTGCTGTAATTTTTCTTCTTCCTCTTTATTTTTTTCAATTCTATTATACCCTTGTGCATATTCAATATCTATATTTTCATTTTTAAACGATTCTATTGCATTTTCTATTTTATAAGGATTTATTGTTGAGCTTCCTGCCCCTTGATATCTTGGGTTTTCTGCCATATCTCCAATAATTGCAATTTTTTGTTTTCTCAATGGTAAAATATTATTTTCATTTTTAAGCAAAACAATTGAATTTTCTGCTATTTCTTCTGCTATTCTATGATGTTCCTCTTGAGTATAATTATCTATTTTTTTATCTTTTTTTGCTTTGAATACTATTCTTAAAATTCTATCTACAATATTATCTAAATATTCTTCTTTTACTTTTCCTTCTTTTACCGCTTCTATGATTTCATTTATTCCATTTCCTCTTCCACCAGGCATTTCTAATTCATTTCCTGCAAGTAAACCTTTTACTCTATCATTTTCTGCACCCCAATCAGTTATTACTATTCCATCAAAATTCCATTCATTTTTTAATATATCTATTATCTTTTTATTTTCAGTACAGTATTCTCCATTTATTTTATTATACGCACTCATTACAGCCCATGGCTGTGCATCTTTTACAATTATCTCAAATGGTTTTAAATAAATTTCTCTTAATGTTCTTTCATCTATTACTGTGTTAATTGTTCTCCTTCTATTTTCTTGATTATTAGCTGCAAAATGTTTTACACATGCACCCACTCCATTCTCTTGCATTCCTTTTACATATTCTGCTCCAATTTTTCCACTTAAAAAGGGATCTTCTGAAAAATACTCAAAATTTCTTCCGCATAATGGAGATCTTTTTATATTTACTCCTGGTCCTAAAACAATATCAACTTCTTCTCTAACAGCTTCTTCCCCTATAGTTTTCCCCATTTTATATGCAAGCTGTTTATCCCATGAGTTAGCAATAGTAGCACCACTAGGAAAACATGTTGAAACTTCACTTTTATTTATTCCTAAATTATCTGCCTTTGTTTTTTGCACCCTAAGTCCATGTGGTCCATCTGACATTTTTATACTAGGTATACCAAGTCTTTCTAATCCTTTACTATTCCAATAATCTTGTCCTACACATAACATAGCTTTTTCTTCTAATGTCATTTTATTAATTATATCTTTATACTTCATTTTTTACCCCTTTATAATAAATTTATAATACTAATATACAACATATCAAATATTTTTTCAATATTGCTTGACTTCTCTGTTTTTTATTACTATAATCAATTAAATTTATATTGGTTACTTATTTTTGCAAAAATTTGCATCTATAAAAGGAGGAAATGCTTATGTTATTTAGTATTATTATTCCAGTTTTTAATGCAGAACACAGTATCCGGAAATGTATTGATAGTGTCTTAAATCAAGCATTTTTAGATTTTGAGGTTCTACTAATAAATGATGGTTCTACAGATGATACCGAGAAAATATTAACTGAATATTCTTGCAAAGACTCAAGAATTAAAGTTTTTACTTTTCCTAATAGTGGTGTTGGAATTTCGAGAAGAAGAGGAATATCTTTAGCTCAAGGTCAGTATGTAATTTTTGTTGATGCAGATGATTCTATTAATCCAGAATTGTTGCAAAAACTTGCTACTCCGATTTCTTCTTATGCACCTGATATCATCCGTTATCAAAGTAAGATTATTAATGACAATGAATCTAAAGATCATGAGAGATATAATTACTTTGACTCAGACCGTTTATATAATGGATTGGAAGCATTAAAGTTATGGTCAAAATCAGGCAAAAAATATGCAGTTTACTGGTTATTTTGTTTTAAAAAGACTGTTTTTACAAATTTACTCTTCGTACCAGATTTAAAGTGTTATGAAGATGTTGCTTTAATACCTTTGCTTATTGCAAGTGTTAATTATGTTACAACAATAGACTATGTAGGTTATAATTATAGCTATGGTAATTGTACAAGTCTTACAAATCTAAATACGTATTCTGCTGAACGAGCACGAGCTTATGATTTTTTTGCAGCATATGATTTTGCAGTCCGAAATTTTATAAAATTAGATAATATCACAAGTTCCGATATTGCATTTTTCATTAGTGATTATAATCAAAGACTAATTGGTAAATATAATTCACTTAATGAAGAATTGAAAAAAGAACTTAAACAAATGTTAGCCTCAAGAATAACTTTATAAAACACATAAAATTTATAAAAATTTTATGTGCAAGTAATAAACGCAGAATACTATATGTTATTCTGCGTCATTTATTTATTCAAAATTTTATCTATTAACTCTGAAAACCAATTTTTTTGTTCTTCAATAACTACCTTTTCTGAAGCTGATTCTACATAATCTTTTTTAGGTAATGATATATAAACAGTTTGTTTACTTGTCAATTTTACCATTCCTAATTCTTCTTTTGCAACCTTTTCAATATTGCTCATATTTAAACTATTTTCAATACTTACCTTTAACTGTTCATTTTCTTTTTGGATTGCTGCCAATTCTTTCTTTTGGCTTTGAATCTGATTAAATTTTTTATCTATTTGTGAGTTTCTACAACTTATAGTAAGTAATAATAAAAATATTCCTACAACAGTAACTGTAATCTTTAATTGTTTTTTTCTTTGACCTTTTGATATTTTTATTTGTTGTCTTGGTACATCTTTTACAACTTTTACATTTGGTTTCTTTTCTCTTTTAATAACATTTGGTTCTAATTTTCTTGGGCTTGTACCAAACTGATATGGATTACCTCCCATAAGTTATTTCACCTCACTTTCTTTCTAAATCTTTTCAAAAATTCTCAATTTTGCACTTTTACTTCTTGAATTCTGTTCTTGTTCTTCTAAACTTGCTACTATTGGTTTTCTTGTTATTATTTTTCCTAAAGACTTTGCTCCACACATACAATATGGTAAATCACTAGGACAAATACATTTTCCTTTTGCATCCAACATCGCATTTTTTACTGCTCTATCTTCCAAAGAATGAAATGTTATGATACATAATCTTCCTTGGGGTTTTAAGCAATCTATACAATCCATTACAGTATTATATAATGGTTTTATTTCATTGTTTACTTCAATTCTAATTGCTTGAAATGTCCTTTTTGCTGGATGTCCATCTTTTTGTTTTGATTTTGGAATTGATTTTTCTATTATTTCTACTAGTTGTTTTGTGGTTTCAATTTTTTGATTTTTTCTTATTTCACAAATATTTTTTGCAATCTGTCTTGAAAATCTTTCTTCTCCATATTGATAAATAATATCAGCCAGCTCTTCTTCTTTATAATTGTTAACAACATATTCTGCTGTCAACTCTTGAGTTTTATCCATCCTCATATCTAATCTATTTTCGCCTAAATAGCTAAAACCTCTATTTCTTTCATCTAATTGATATGAAGATACTCCCAAATCTAACAAAATTCCATCCACTGAATCAATTTCAAGATTTTCTAATATTTTCTTTATATTATCATGGTTATCTTTTACAAATTTTACATTTTGGAATTGTCTTAAATTTTCTTTTGCTGCTTTTAATGCATCATCATCTCTATCAATTCCAATTAGCAAACCTCTCTTAGATAATCTTTTTGCTATTTCTTTACTATGTCCTGCTCCTCCGAAGAGTTCCATCAACATAAATTCCATCCGGTTTTATTGATAAGCCTTGTATGCATTCTTCTAACATGACTGGTTTATGTTTAAATTCCAATTTTCCACCTCTTAAATTTTGTTGCTATTTATCTGCAAAAAAGCAACTAGTATATTACCAGTTGCTTTTTTATTTCATGCTTTATCTTTTGGTATTTTAAAGACCTTTTGTAACTTATTATTTTACTTTTGTTTTTTAAGGCTTTTGTTAATTTTTATATTTATCTTCATTTGTAAAAAATTTTAACTTTTGTATTATTGCTTTTGTATGCTTTTCTTTTGTAAAGAATCATTTGTTTTTTATCTTTTGTATTCTTATCTTTAGTACTATCATCTTTTGTTCTTTAATCTTTCTTTTGTACTTTTTTCATAAGTTCATTCATCATATGTATATCTATATAAACTTTTGCAAGTTATATACCTAACATAGTCATATTTTCTGCAATTTCATCAGCTGAGATATTTTCATCACATTTTAACCAATTTGATTTATCCCAAATCTCAAGTCTTGTTCCTACACCTATAATTACTGTCTCTTTTTCTAGTTTTGCTGCTTCTCTTAAATTATTTGGAATTAGAAATCTACCTTGTTTATCTATTTCACACTCTGTTGCTCCTGATAAAAAGAATCTTACAAAGTTTCTTGCATTTCTATCTGATAGTGGTAATGATTTCAATTTAGTTTCAAAATTTATCCATTCTTCTTGTGAAAAAGCAAATAAGCATCCATCCAATCCTTTTGTTAATACAAACCTATCTCCTATGTCTTGTCTTAGCTTTGCTGGCATTATTAATCTACCCTTGACATCTAAAGAATGTTCATATTCTCCCATTAACATTGGATTTCACCACCTTCCACTTTTCTACCACTTTGTACCACTTTTCTCCACTTCAAGTAAATTGTAATATAACTTTTTTAATTTTGCAATAGTTTTTCTTAATTTTTTTTAATTTTTTACAAAATTTGTTAAAGTCAAATAAAAATTTATAAAAGCATAATATGGTTAGTTCCACCTTAAGGCTTAGAATAATTTAAATTTCTAAACTATTCATTGCGTTCAAAAAGAAAATTTAATATTAAAAATTGAGCCTCTTTCTCTCAGGTTTAAAATTTATTATCGTATATGATTTTTGAATTTTTAAATGTGATTGAAACAATATTAGAATTTCTTAGATAAATTAATGGAAAGAGTTCACGTCGAACGAAGTGAGGACTAAGTGGAAGGGTGCCATTAATTTATTTTAGAAATACTTATTTTGCGTATTGAACAAAAAAATTCTAAAATCATATACGATAATAAATTTTTTCCGTGAACATTCCTCCATTTTTAATATAATATTTTCTATTTTTCACTCCAATCAAACATTCAGAAAGTTAAATTATTCTAAGCCTTAAGGTGGAACTAACTACATCTTGATTTTATAATTTTCATTAAAACTCTACAAAAATTTTGCTATTAAATCTCTTTTCCATAGATTTTTAGAAAATATATTTAATTTTATGATACTTTAAATAGTACTTAGTATAAGTTTTCATATCGATAATTCATTTCAAATTTTCAAGTTGATTGCTATACTTCTTTTAATAATATAATTTGGAGGTTGCCATGACTGATAACGAAAAAATTTTAAGAAAAAGTATTGGAAAAAAAATCAAACTAGCTAGATCAAAAACAAATTATACTCAAGAAACACTTGCTGAAAAAGCATCATTATCTCCAAGATTTGTAAGTCAATTAGAACGTGGTATATCATTTGGAAGTGCTACTACAATTGTCAATTTATGCAGAGCTCTTAATATTTCTTCAGATTTTTTATTTAGTGATTTAATCTCTGCCAATTCAACAGAAGCAATTCCTGAATTTGACAATAAATTAATAGAAAATTATAGTCAATTAAATGATTATAATAAAAAAGTAGTTAATAGATTAATAAGTGACTTAATAAAATTACAATTAGAAGATGATTTCAAGAAAAAAATAAATTAATTTTGTTTAATATTTAGCCAAAGGTATTTTAAAATTTAAAATGTTTCAAATTTTAAAATACCTTTTTTTATATTTCTCTTGTCTCTTTTTTTTCCTTATGTTATTATAATACTTGATAAAAATGTTAATACTAAAAGTAATAATAAGGAGGTATAATTAATGAAATTTAAACAATGGGATAATTTTAAAAAAGGAGATTGGCAACATGAAATAAATGTTAGAGATTTTATTCAAAGAAACTATACACCATATGAAGGAAATTCTAACTTTTTAGCTTCATCAACAGAAAAAACAAATAAATTATGGAACGAAGTTTTAGAACTTTATAAAAAAGAAAAAGAATCTAATGGTGGTGTTTTAGATATAGACACAAAAACAGTTTCTACTGTTTCAGCTCATGATGCTGGATATATTGATAAAAATTTAGAAGAAATTGTAGGTTTACAAACTGATGCACCTTTAAAAAGAGCTATAATGCCTTTTGGTGGTATACGTATTGTAGAAAAATCTTGCGAAGCTTATGGTAGAGAAGTCGATCCTGAGGTTGACAAAATTTTTCATACAATTAGAAAAACTCACAACGACGGTGTATTTAGTGTATACACTCCAGATATTAGAGCTGCTAGAAGTAGTCATTTAATAACAGGTCTTCCTGATGGCTATGGTCGTGGAAGAATTATAGGTGATTACAGAAGAGTTGCCTTATACGGTGTTGATGTTCTAATTGAAGAAAAAAAGAAAGAATTAGAAATCTTAGATACTGATGAATTTACACAAGAAATTATACGTAATAGAGAAGAAATAAAAGAGCAAATAGATGCATTACAAGCTTTAAAAGTAATGGCTGCAAAATATGGTTTTGATATTTCTGAGCCTGCACAAAATTCAAAAGAAGCAGTTCAATGGTTATATTTTGCTTATTTAGGAGCAATTAAAGATCAAAATGGTGCTGCTATGAGTATTGGTAGAACATCTACATTTTTAGATATCTATTTTGAAAGAGATTTAAAAAACGGTCTTTTGACAGAAGAAGATGTTCAAGAATTAATGGATCATTTTGTTATGAAATTAAGACTAGTTCGTTTCTTAAGAACACCTGAATATAATGAATTATTCAGTGGTGACCCTGTTTGGGTAACAGAAAGTATTGGTGGAATGGGAATTGATGGTAGAACATTAGTTACAAAAAATTCATTCAGAATTTTACACACATTGGAAACATTAGGTCCTGCACCTGAACCAAACTTAACAGTTTTATGGTCAACAAGATTACCTGAGGGATTCAAAAAATATACAACAGATTTATCTATTAAAACATCATCAATACAATATGAAAATGATGATTTAATGAGAATTACTTTAGGAGATGACTATGGAATTGCTTGCTGTGTTTCTCCTATGAAAATTGGAAAACAAATGCAATTCTTTGGTGCCAGAGCAAACTTAGCAAAAACTTTATTATATGCAATAAATGGTGGTAGAGATGAGATTTCTGGAAAACAAATTACTCCAAAATATGCTCCTATCACTTCTGAATACTTAGATTATAATGAAGTTATGGAAAAATTCGACCAAATGATGGAATATGTTGCAAAAATTTATATAAAAGCTTTAAATGCTATACACTATATGCATGATAAGTATTCATATGAAGCTATTGAAATGGCTTTACATGATAGAGAAATCTTAAGAACAATGGCTTGTGGAATTGCTGGATTATCAGTTGTTGCTGATTCATTATCTGCAATAAAATTTGCTAAAGTAAAAGTTATAAGAGATGACACAGGTTTAGCTGTTGATTACGAAATAGAAGGTAATTTCCCAAAATTCGGTAATGATGATGATAATGTAGATTCTATTGCTGTTGATATTGTAAAAAGATTTATACGTAAGTTACAAAAACATCAAACTTATAGAAATTCAAAACAAACATTATCAATTTTAACAATAACATCAAATGTTGTCTATGGTAAAAATACAGGAAACACACCTGATGGAAGAAGAGCCGGAGCACCATTCGGTCCAGGAGCTAACCCATTACATGGAAGAGATACAAATGGAGCATTAGCTGTTATGAACTCAATTGCAAAATTATCTTTTGAAGATGCTGAAGATGGAATATCTTTTACATTTTCTATAACTCCTGGAACATTAGGAAAAACTGAAGAAGAAAGAGTTTCTAATTTAGTACACATGTTAGATGGTTATTTCGCTCAAACTGGTCATCATATAAATGTAAACGTATTTGACAGAAGTTTATTATTAGATGCAATGGATCATCCAGAAAAATATCCTCAATTAACAATTCGTGTATCTGGATATGCAGTAAACTTTACAAAACTTACAAGAGAACAACAATTAGATGTAGTTAATAGAACAATACACGAAAAAATATAAAAGTGAAAGAGGTGAAAGAGGGACGTTCCTTAAATTTCCCTTTTTACAGGGATATGGGGACACTCCTTTTTGTTAAGACTGTCACCTTCTCCTTTTTTAGAGTGAATTTTAAATAACATCCCTCTTTCAATCTCTTTTTAAAGGAGTTTATATGGAAAACTTAGATTTAAGATATTATGCTAAAGTACATTCTATTGAATCTTTTGGAACAGTTGATGGTCCTGGTATCCGATTTGTGCTTTTCTTACAAGGTTGTTCTTTACAATGTAAATATTGCCACAATAGAGATACTTGGGACATGAATGGTGGTTCTTATAAAAGTTTAGATGATATTTATGAAAAAATATTAAGATATAAAAACTATATTTGTCCTAATGGTGGCGTTACTGTTACAGGTGGCGAACCACTTTTGCAAGTTAAATTTTTAATTGAATTATTTAAAAAGCTAAAAGAAGAAAATATTCACACTTGTATTGATACTTCTGGAATGGTTGCTTTAACAACTGATATTAAAGAATTGCTTTCTTTAACTGATTTAGTTCTACTTGACATTAAACATATTGATACTAATAAATGTAAAGAATTAGTTGGTAGGGGTAATGAAAAAGAATTAGAATTTGCAAAATATTTAAGTGAAAATAATATTCATATGTGGATTAGACAGGTACTTGTTCCAGGCTACACTGATGATGAAGATGATTTAATTCGTCTAAAAAATTTTATTACTACTCTAAAAACTGTTGATAAAATTGAGATTCTTCCATATCACGATATGGGGAAATATAAGTGGAAAGAACTTGGAATTCCATATGAATTAGAAAATGTAAGAATAGCTAATGATGAAGATGTTAAAAAAGCAAAGAGAGTTTTAGGAATTACCTAAAACTTTCTTTGCTTATTTTTTGTGTTTGAGTTTCTTTTAGATACAGATACTGTTTATAATGCTACCTTGTTTAAAATTTCTTCTTCACTGTAATCCAAAAAAACGTTTTTTTCTTCATAAAAAAGATACTCAAATTTTTTGGCTACAACTTTTAGATTTCCATCAGTAACCTGCTTAAGGCGGTATATAATATCAATCCAATAACGGACTAAATTATTTTCATTTACATCATCCGCCATTACAAGAATGAAACAAAATTCAATAACATTACTCGAACATATAAAGCTAGGAAGATGTTCAAATACTGCTTTTCCTTCCTCTTTATACTGATTAACTTCTCTACAAAGACCTAACAGTTTATCACTCAATGCTTCTTTTTCCTCATAGTAAACAGCCTTAATATCCTCTGCTATAAGAATATTTTTTACTGTTTTCCGTTTTTTCATTTCCATTATCAATCTTTGCAAATATTTCTCTACTTCATTTTTTTGCATAGAATATCTCCTTTTTATAATCATAAATTAAAGATAACCCAAACACGTTTAAAATTTTGTATACATATTTTAACACATTTCTAATAAAATTTCAAATATAATATTTTCATATAAAAATCCCCTTTATTATTAAACCTTTTAGTTTGATAATTAAGGGAATTTTTTATTCATTATTAATTTAATATTTTTACTTACAAATATCTGTTAATCGTTCAATTGATATTTTGTTATCCAATATCCAGTTAATTGTTCTCCATCATCATCAATACCATTATCATTTTTATCCCACCAAAAAGCTTCTGGTATTTGATATCCTATTTCTGTTGTTGTACTTGTTCCTAATATAAACTTAACATCAGACCTTTGACTTGTTTGATTTAATTTATATTGATAACGTGGTATCCATACATAATATGTCTCCAATCCATCATTTCTAGTTACTATATTAGCCCAATTCGAATAAGTATAATTATACCAATTTGATGGTGCATCTTTACTAATCGGAATTTCATTATGTTCAGTACCATCTTCATCATAATAAACATAAAATGTTGTATTTGGATCAAATCCATCTAATTTTGGAGGATTCACTTCTGTTGGTTCTAATACTTTTGTCATACTTCCAACTATAGCCCCAGTAGCATCAAGAGCAGTTACATTCACTATATAACTTTGATTTTCAGTAAGCCCATTAAAAGTGTATTCATCAAGTGTAGTAGAATTATTAACAATTTTTCCATTTATCGCATATGTATATGTTTGAGCTTTATCCACAACATTATTTGTATAATTATTTAATACTATGCTAGACTTACTTGCAGTCATATTATAATCAATATTAAATTTTTCTAATTCACTTAACTGATATTTTGAAATCCAATAACCTGATATAGATGTCATTAAAACTCCATTATCTGAATTACCATCACCAAATTCAAAAGCCTCTGGTAGCTGATATCCTTGTGCTATTAATTCCTTAAATGATGTAACTTTTCCTGTTGATGCATCTGTAAAATTATTATAAACATCTACAAATTTCACATCTGACCTTTGAGTTGTTTGATCTAACTTATACACATATCTTGGTATCCACACATAATATACTTCTACCCCTTCTGCTTCTACATAAATATTTGCTCATTTTTGATTATTATAATCATACCAATTATCAGGTTCCTCATCAAAAATCCAATTTGCTGGTGTTAATGTATTTTCATCAGTAACAGATAAATATCTTGTATATTTATCATTAAAATTTTCTAAAAATGGCGTATTTATATAAACCCCATTAACTAATTTATATGTATTATCTCCTGAAACTTTTCTCTTTACATTTAAAATTTTCTTTTTCTCTGATTTTCCAACAGGAGTTATTTTAAATTCATAATCTGTATCTTCGACAGCATCAAAATCTATTCCTATCTTTTGTTTTCCATTTCCATTAACCGTTATTTCTTTTCCATTTTTTTGATATTTTATTGTATCTATACCTTCAACTTCTTGTACTGTAACAAGGCATGAAAATGTATATGTATAATCATCATTTACTTTAAATAATTTTGCTTCCCATGAAAAATCAGATAGTTCTTCTGGATTAATATTTTTATTTATATTTTTAATAATAAAAATACTAGATATACTTAATAACATGACTATAAATATTGCTAAACAAATTATTATTACCTTCTTTTTCATGTTCACTCTCCTTTTTCTTTATTATTATTTAAAAAACTATTTTATAAAATTCTAAAAGCCTTCTCCTGATACTACTACAGCACGACTAGCACATCTTTCCCAATAATTAGGATCACCATCATCTCTAATATTATAAGAAAAAATACTTCCGGAATAACTACGTCTAAAAGCCACATACGCATACTGAAAAGAATTCCAAACCGCATCACCACCATGCCAATAGATAGTTTCTTTTATAGCATCACCAGACTTTGAAATATACTCTCCCTTATATATATTTTTGTATCTACCAACTGCATATTTAAATGCTGTATTATCTGATCCAGCAGCAACTAGCTCACTATTTATTTTCATCACAACCCCAGTCACATTACCAGTAGTTGTATTTCCATTCTCTACCTTATTAGGATTACCATAACTTGATGCTGAAAGAATTGCTAATGCTCCATACTCTGTATTTTTTTCCATATGCACATCAATATTATTTGAAGTACTACTTGATGTTAAATTATCATTCAATGTTTCACTTAAGCCCATTGCACCACCTAATTCTTCCATCTTTCTTACATTTATCATCCAATCACTCAAATTATATGTAGTACCATCATTACCATTTGCTTGTAATACAGCATGTACTTTTCCTTGATTTAATATTAAAAAAATAATAAAAAACAAAAATATTGCTATACTCTTATTTTTTTCTTTTATATAAAGATTACCTGTGTGTGTATGTACAGCCACAGGCCTTTCAACGATTTTAAATTTCATTTTATTTTTCCTTTCTTTTCTTAAGTTTTATTTTTATAGATTATACCCTATAAATATTTTTTTACCAAATAAGATATAATATTATCAATTAATAAAAAACTATTTATTATTCAGTTTATACAACCAAATAACAAATAGTTATTTTACAATTTTTATTTTTTATATTTCTATTTTATTTAAAAAGTCCCATTCAAAAAAGCATCAATAAAATTATTATCCTAACAATTTAAGTTCTACATTTTCCATTTTATACTTACCATCAACTAACTTAAATTCAACTAATGTCTCATCCAATGTTTCTTTATTTTGTCTTAAATCTGTTGTAAATAATAATTTAATTTGTGGTATTTCTACTTTATTAGTTACAATTTCTTTAAAACATTCTGCCATATGTTTTTCATCTTCACATACAAGAATTAATTGTGGAAGTCCTGCAAAACCTGAATCTCCTTGTACAAAATTCTCATAAAAATCTTTATACAAATTCATTTTTTCTATTAATTTCTTTTGCCATTCTTTTTCTCTTCTAACTACTTCAAAAACGAATTGAATTGATTTATTAGATTTTACAAGTTTTGCTGATCCACCTGTTGCTTTAAAAACTTTTCCAACTGTTTTTGCTGTAATTGCAGGCTTAACAACATAACTGTCAAAAGCTTTAACTTTTCTTAAATATGCTATTAAAGTTTGATTTCCTGCCAATCTTTTTTTAATCATTGGAACTGGTTTTGTATTGTCAGATGGTTGCCATTTACAGTCAATTTCCTTTGAATTTAATAAGTATTTTCCCATTTTTTCTAAACAGTAAATTCTATAAATCCCTTTTCCTTCATCAGAAGTAAAATAATATCTTGTTAAAATTTTAGATTTTACTAATGCATCTAATTTATTATTCAATTTATCTTGAGATTGTGGATTTATTCCTTTTATCTCTAACATTTGATAAATTTGTCTTGATGTAATAAATTCAAATTCATTTACTAATTCTAATATTGCAAAGTGTATATCTGTTATATGTCCTATATTTATCTTATGTACAATTTGGTTCATTGACACATATCCATCTTTACCATCAAATGTCTTAATTTCCCCTTCTCTAATTGCAAATGGTGAAACTTGTGCCTTAATTTGATTATCTTCTACCATATTTTCCTCCTAAAATAATAAAATTTTATTAATTTAATAATAAGCTAATTTAATTTTTTTCTTTTCGTAGTCAATCTTTTTAATTGCTACATTTATATCTTGTCCATATTCTAAACCATCTTTATATTCTATCATTCCAACTAAATTTGGTTTTAGTTCTACAAATATTCCATTTTTATCTTTTTCTGTTTCTCTTACTATTCCCTTTGTTTTCATACCCACTTGAAAATTTTTTGCATTTTCTTCCCAGGTTCCAAACATTTCTTTATAAGATAAACTAATTTTTCCTGTTTCTTCATCAATATTTTTTATCTTTATATTTATTTTTTGACCTATCTGTAATCTTTCAAATGGTGTCTTTATTCTCGCTACTGATAAATCTTTTATATGAACTAATCCAACAATTCCACCTTCAATCTCAATAAATGCTCCATATGGCTTTATGCTTTTTACAATTCCATTTACTGTATCTCCTAGATGTAAATTATTAGCCTTTTTTTTATATTCCTCTGATGTTATTCTAAATTCCTTTGTCATTTTAATCTCATTCCTTTTTTCTTATGTTTACATTAACATTATACTAACTTTTTCCAATTTTTTCAATAGTTTTATTCTTTAATTTTTTGCTAATTCTAAAATATTGCTCATAATTTCATCTGTAATTTTATCTAGAACTTCTTTATCTTTACTTCCTTTATACTCACTGAAATCAAGTGGTTTTCCATATGTAATTGTTACTTTTTTATTACCTTTTTCTCCACCTTTAATTCCACAAGGTATTACAGGAGCACCGCTTCTTACTGCAAAAAATGCTGCACCATCTTTTACTTTTTCGCCTTTTGCAATTCCATTTCTTGTACCCTCTGGAAATAAAGCCAAACAATATCCATTTTTCAAAACTTTTAATGATTCTTTTAATGCTGCCACATCTTTTGAATCTCTTTTAACTAAAATAGATTCAAAAACCCAACCAAGAAATGCTAAAAACTTATTTTTAGTTAATTCTTCTTTTGCTAAAAATCTAGTATATCTACCACATGTAACTTCTATTAATGGTGGATCTAAAAATGTTCTATGATTTCCACAAATAATAACCGCACCCTTCTTTGGTATATTTTCTTTTCCTACAACTTTAAATCTATAAACTATTTTACAATAAATCCAAATAGCACCTTTTACAATACCTCTCGATATTGTTCTAATAACTTCTTTCATAACTTTACCCACTTTCATTAAACACTCTGTATTTTATACTAACATATATTATATTTTACATTACAATTATACATATAACTCATTATAATTTTTCTTCTGGCACATGTATATTTCTTATTACCACTTCAAATTCTTCTACATTCATTGCAGTCAGTTTTTCTATTTCTTTTTTAGCTTTTATTTTAAATTCCTTGATTTCTTCCATAATATTAACACCATATTCTGCTGTAACTTCCATATAAATTTTAACACCTTCTCCAAAGTTATCAACTCTTATCTTTTGTACTTTATATATACTTTTAGTTTTTGAAACTAAATACTCAATAATTTGCCTAAAAACATTATCAGAAATCGTAAAATTTCCCATATAACTGAATGTTGGTCTTATAATTGATTTTTCTGAGATATATGGTTTATTTCCTTTTCCTTTTGATTTAAAAATTTGTAATGGATCCAATAAATATCCAGAAAAATCTTTTTTTATTTCAAAAGTTGGAACTGGTATAACATGTTTTCCTTCTGTAACACGTATCCTTCTAGCAGTTTCCATTTCTTCTTGTGTTGCAACATCTGATATATATGTTATCTCTGAAATTTCTGGTAGCTCTAAATTTGTAGCTATTTTTTGAACCATTCCATCAGAAGTTCCCAAAATTAATATTCCCTCAGGTTTAAATTTTTTTATTGCATTTATCATTTCTTGTCTTTGTTTTTCTTCATAAAACAATGCTTTTTTTACTGTTTCAATTTTTGTAGGGGCTTTTTTAGCTGACTCTCCTGCTACAACTTCATTATCTTTAACTAATAATCCATCATCTATTATATAATTTACGTTTTTCTCCCCTGCAACCATTTGTGCTCTATAGCTCTTCCCTGTTCCAGATGGTCCTACAAATGCATATACTTTCATCTTATTCGGTCCTTTTTTTGATAAATTTGTCATTGTGTCTTTTAACAACATTTTTAATCACTCCCTATAAACTCTAATTTAAAGTTTAAATTCTCTTTCATTAATTGTTTCAAATAATTATTTACATTTATTCACTGAAATAATTTTTTGAAAATCACTATTATTTTTCATAATTATCTTTACTTAAATTTGGATAAGAAAACTCCATTCCACCTTCTGTAAATTTTGTTCTAAATGTATGTGATTGATTAAATTCATTTTCTCCCTTTAAAAAGTATTTATACTTTCTTGAATTCAAAAGAACTCCACCACCAACAATAACAGGATCATCCCAAGTAACATCAACAGCATACCAAATATTATCTAATTGAACATAATTCCATGCATGACTTTCTATATTTCCTTCCGAATTAGTTGCTTCACCTGTTACAATTACACATGGTACATCCATTCCATCTAATAAATATTTAAAAGCTTTTGCATATCCTTCGCAAACGCATTCTTTTTGTATTAACGCTCCATAAATATTATAAATATTTTCTTTTGAAATACTTGTATCATATTCTATTGTATTTACTAAATAATCATGTACTAATTTTATATTTGAATATGTATCAGCTTTTTTATTCTCAATAAAGTATTTTTTTATAGCCTCTAATTGTTGTAATGCTACATCAATCTGTTCCTTAAAAGAAAATTCGTCACTTAAATAACTTCCAGCATTTCCACTATTCACTGTAACTTTATATGTACTTTGATTACCTCTTGTTGTAGTTTGAACATTTAAATACATTTTTGTAACATCAATATAAAACACTTCTGGATGTTCACAAAAATATGCATCAACTGCATCCTGAAAATAATTTCCTAATACATCCATTCCACTCTCTTTATTCAAAACATTTGCAAAAGTATTTTCAAAATCAAGTTCATATTTTCCAGTTTTCAAATCTTCTTTGTGCTGTTCTAAAGCATCATAAAATTTTTTTGCTTCTGAACTCAACTGATTATAGAAATATTTGTTATTCTCAGTACCATTTTGTACTATTTGTGTTTTCTCTATTGTTTTTATATTTTCTATATCTATGTTTAAATTACTATTTTCACTTTTATCTTCAGTTTTTCCTGATTGTAAAATAACATTTGATACAAATTCTTCTATATCTTTTGTTGAGCTGTCATTATGATTTTCTATAATCATATATGCTATTATTATTCCAATTACTAAAATAAGAGTAATAACTACTGACATTATGAATGATGTAATTTTGTTTTTCATTATTGCTCCTCCTTTTCATATAACTTTTTTACAAGCATATCAAAATAATTATAACATTTTTTATTAGTAAAAACTAGTATAAATTCAATTTTTTTGATAATACTGTTATTAGAAGTCTACAGTTTAGTAATAAATTACAATTGAGTGTGGAAGGGTGTATCTTAAGATTTTTTCATATGTTTGAGTTCTTAACCCGTTCATTGCATTCAAAAATAAAATCTAATATAAAAAACAGAGCCTCTTTCACTCAGACATAAAATGTATATATGTATTTTTCCGTGAACATTCCTCATTTTTTTATATAAGATTTTCTATTTTTCATTTCAATCAAGCGGTTAAGAACTCAAACATATGAAAAAATCTTAAGATATACCCTTCCACACCACACTATAATTATTATTAAGCTACAACATAGAAAGGATTTTATAAATTTATGAAAGTAAAAGATGTATTAACTACAATATTTGGATACACTCCAAAAGAAGTATATTTATTTTCATTACCAGAACAAGAAGAAAACTCCGAAGAAGAAGAAAATATAAGCAATGGTAAAAATACTGAAAATATCAATCAAAAACAAGAAGAACAAAAAAATATTTTTACAAGTCTTTCTGTAAATTTAGATTATATAAAAATTAAATATAATACTTTAATAAATAGTGATATTTTAGTACGTGAATTTATTTTAAATGCACGTGGCAAGCAATATAAAGCCTTTCTTTTATATATAGATGGAATGGTTGATTCTAAGATATTAAACGATTTTGTATTAGAACCTCTAATGCTGAGAAATAGAAACAATCTATTCGATGGAGACCAAAATCGTATCATTTCCGAAGCCGTTACAAATAATATAACTGTTAGAAAAGTAAAAAAATTCAATTTAGCAGATTACATTGAATCTTGTTTAATGCCACAAAATAGTGTTATACAACAAGAATCCTTTGAAGATATCTTTGCTGGCGTCAATTCTGGAAATTGTGCACTTTTTGTTGATACTTTATCAGTATGTTTTAATATTGATGTAAAAGGGTTCAAACAAAGAAGTATTTCTCAGCCAGAAAATGAAATTGTAATCAAAGGTTCTCATGAAGCTTTTGTTGAAAACTTACGTACAAATACATCATTAATAAGAAGATTTGCAAATAGTGAGAATTTAATTATTGAAAATACCAAAGTCGGAAAAATAACAAAAACAAATTGTGCTATTTGTTACATGAAAAATATTGCAAATGATGATTTAATAGCAGAAGTTAAATATCGAATTAATAATTTAGATATAGACTCTCTTTTATCAGCTGGTGAATTAGAGCAATTAATTACAGATACAAATTATTTGGGTTTGCCTAAAGTTTTTGTAACAGAAAGACCTGACACAACAGTAAAAAGTCTTTTACAAGGAAAAGTAATTGTTTTTGTAAACGGTTCCCCTTATGCTCTTATAATGCCAGCAATAATGATTGATTTTCTTGCAAGTCCAGAAGACACAAATTTAAAAACAATCTTTGCAAATTTTTTAAAGAGAATAAGAATTGTTGCTGCTTTTTTTGCTCTACTATTGCCAGGTTTATATGTTGCAATTACAAGTTTTCATAATGAAATAATTCCTACCGAATTACTCTACAATATTCTATCATCAAGACAAAGTGTTCCATTTCCTATAATATTTGAAATTTTAATTATGGAAATTTCATTTGAAATAATAAGAGAAGCTGGTCTTAGAGTTCCATCCCCTATTGGTCCGACTCTTGGTATTGTTGGTGCTTTAGTTTTAGGTCAAGCTGCCGTAAGCGCTGGTATTGTAAGTCCTATTTTGATTATTATTGTAGCAATTACAGGTATCAGTTCTTTTGCTATTCCAGATTTTACTTTTAGTTTTCATTTAAGATATTTTCGTTTTGCGTTCTTACTTTTAGGTTATATAGCAGGTTTTATTGGAATTGGTATTGGAATATTTATTTATATTTCATCAATGTGTGATTTAAAAACGTTTGGTGTTCCATATACTGCACCATATGCCCCTGTTATTAATAATAAAGGTAATGGATATTTTCTTTCTCCAATTTGGAAAAGAGAATACAGAAATACTTATCTAGCTTCAAAAAGGCAAAAAAGGCAAGATAAAATTTCAATGAAATGGAAATTTTAAAAAGGAGGTTAAAATGTCAAAAGCCAAAATAGGAACAATAGAAGCTATTTTTATAACATTGACGGCCATAGTTCCTCTTACTGTTACATCATTACCAATAACTATAATAAATGAATTAAAATCAAGTTCTTTGCTTAATATTTTCTATGTTACTATAATTTGTACTTTAATAGGATTTTTAATATACTTCTTATTCAAAAAATTTCCAGGTTTTGATATAATTGATGTTTCAAATTATTTGGGTGGTAGCATTTTTAGAAATATTATTGGTTTTATTTTTATATTTTATTTTATAATATCATCAAGTTTATTGTTAAGAAATTTTTGTGAAGGATTAGATGTTATTTATTTTCCTTATACTAATATAATTTTTATGATATTAATATTTGTAATCAGCATAGCCATTACAAATTACTTAGGTTTTAATTCAACTATACGAACTACAACAATTATTTTTCCAATAACATTACTAAGTATTTTACTACTGTTTTTTGGAAATATTGATAGTTTTACATTTCAAAAAATTTTTCCTATATTAGGAGAAGGTTTTGAAAAAACTTTTGCATTAGGATTAAGTAATATTGGTGCATTTGCTGGAATTACGTATATATACTTACTACCTCCTTTATTAAAAAATCCAAAACAGTTTAAAATTGTTTCAATTTTATCAGGATTATTATCTGGTTTATTTATTTTTATTTGTATTGCTTCATTGCTTTTTATGTTTTCAATTTTTATTAGTACAAATGAATTAATGCCATTATTTATAGTAAGTAGATATATTGAATTCGGTAATTTTTTTCAACGTTTTGAATCACTATTTTTACTTATTTGGACTATAGCTTTTTGTTGTTATCTAAGTATTTCTTGTAAATTTTCTACAACAATATTTACAAAAATATTTAATTTAAAAGACTCGTCTCAATTAATTAATATTTTTGTTATACTTATTTTTGCAATTGCTATATTACCAAAAAATTATATAATATCAAGTTTTTTTGAATACTATATTTACCGTTACTTTACAATTGCAATTATAATAATTGGACTTGTAATTTTATTTTTATCAAATTTAAAAAAGAAGGTGAGTAAATAAAATGCAAAATGCTTTAAAAAAATTTTTAATAATAATTCTTATAATTATATTAATTATTGCTTTTTCCTCATCATATAACTACTCAAATATCGATAATCTTGCATTTGTTGTAGCTCTTGGTATTGATGTTTCTGACACAAAAAATATTAAAGTGACTTTTCAATTTGTAAAACCACCGTCAACAAGTGAAGGTTCTAATCAAGAATCAAAAATTTTTGAAGATAGTGTAGATTGTGATTCCATTATAAATGGAATCAATATAATGAATAGCTATATTGCAAGAAAACTTGATCTATCACATTGTAGAGTTATTATTTTTTCAGAGGAAGTTGCTAAAAATGGGATTTCTGATTACGTATATTCTTTAATGAATGACGTTCAAGTACGTCCCCGTAGTAACATTATAATTAGCAAATGTACTGCCAAATATTATATTGAAAATTCAATTCCAAGTTTAGAAACATCTATAACAAAATATTATGACATTTTCCCTGATTCTGGGAAATATACTGGTTATATAAATACTGCTACAATTGGAGATTTTTTTAATGCACTGTCTTGCAATAGTTGTCAGCCCTATGCCATTTTAGGTGGCGTATCGTCTGGAAAAGAAACTTCTGATACTTTAACATCTTCTGATTCCAACATAAAATCAAACTCTTCACCTATTTCTGGTTCACGTTCAACCGAAAATATCCGGAACTGCAGTTTTTAAAGAAGGTCAACTAGTCGGCGAATTAACAGGTATAGAGACTATGTGCTTAAATCTTCTAGATGGTAATTTAAATAGTTTTATCTTATCTATTCCAGAACCAATAAATAGTAATAATGAAAATATTTCTAATAAAAAAATTGACTTATTAATAATGCCTAAATCAAAGAAAAAAATAAAAGCCCAAATAATAAATGGCTCCCCATATATAAAAATTGATATTAAATTATCTGCAAAAATATACTCTTTAAATAAAAATTCTAATTATGAAGATACTACTATTTTATCTTCTATTTCTAATAGTTGTAATAAATATCTTGAATCTCTTATTTCTGGCTATTTATATAAAACTTCTAAAGAATTTAAGAGTGATATAAATGGATTTGGACGTTATTTATTATCAGATTTTACAACAAATAAGGAATTTAATGATTTTGGTTGGCTAAATAATTATATTAATACAACTTTTGATGTTAATGTTGATACTAATGTAGATTCTGGATTTTTATTGAAAAAAACATAAAGGAGTTTTTAATGTTTATTTATTTTTTTAAGATTTTATTTTTACTATTTTCTATTTTCGTTTTGATAAAAACCATTTTCTATGGTATTTATGAAATAAATACTGAACAAAATAAAATTGGTGGAATTTCTGTCATTTGTTTTTGCGTTGTTGTTATTATTTTTTCCAATGTGGTTATTTTTTTCAAATAACCACATTAGAATTTTTTATTTTATTATTTTTTTCATTTTTACCATATCCCTTACTAAAATGCAATATTAATCAACAATCTCAAAATCAATCTGTCTCAATATTTTATTAGCAGAAATAACTCTAATTTTTACCTTATCACCAATTTTATAAGTCTTATTTGATTTCTCACCTATCAGCCTTTTTCTCTCTTCATCATAAATAAAATATTCATTTCCGAGATTTTCAAACCTAATTAACCCTTCAACTGTATTCTCTAATTCAACAAATATTCCAAATTGAGTAACAGAAGAAACAATTCCATCAAACTCCTCTCCAATTTTATCCTGCATAAATTCAGCCTTTTTCATATCTTCACTATCACGTTCAACTTTTGTAGCAATTTTTTCCCTTTCTGAAGAAGTTGCTGCCCTTTGTGTAGCTTTTTCTTTATAGTCCTCTACCCAAGAATCATTTACAACATAATTATCTTCTAAATATTTTGAAATTATTCTATGTATAAATAAATCTGGATATCTTCTAATTGGCGATGTAAAATGGCAATAATATTTACTTGCAATTCCAAAATGCCCCTTATTTTCAGCTTCATACCTTGCTAATTTTAAAGTTCTCAAAATAAATGTTGAAATGACTTTTTCTTCCTCTTTCCCTTTTATCTCTTCTAATATTTTGGATACTTCTGTTGGATACACTTTGTCATTTACTATTTTTATTTTTAAACCAAAATTGAACAAAAACTTATTCAAATCTTTTATTTTATCAATGTCAGGGTCTTCATGCACACGATATATAAAAGGTGCATCTAGCCAATAAAATTTTTCAGCTATTGTCTCATTTGCACTTAGCATAAATTGCTCTATAATTTCATTACTAAAAGATGTTTCATATTTTCCAATACTTACAACTCTACCATCTTCATCAAGTTCTATTTTGCTTTCTGGTATATCTAAATTCAAATATCCTTGTTCTAGTCTTCTATTTTTTAATATCGTAGCAAGTTCTTCCATAAGTTCAAAATTTTTAATATATTTTTCATATCTTTTTAAAACTTTTTCGTCTGATTTATCCAATATTTTTTGAACATCATGATAATTCATTCTTTCACACACATTAATAATTCCCTTGTATACTTTTGCTGAAACTGTTTTCCCTTCTGGATTTATTTCCATCGAACATGACAATGTATACCTATCTTGTCCTGCATTTAAACTGCATATTCCATTTGACAACTCTTTGGGTAGCATTGGGATAACTCTATTTAGCATATAAATACTCGTTCCTCTTATTTGAGCCTCTTTATCTAATAAGCTTCCTTCTCTTACATAATAGCTTACATCTGCAATATGAACATCTAAACGATAATTACCATTTTCCAATTTAATAACTCTTACAGCATCATCTAAATCTTTAGCATCTTCACCATCAATTGTAAAAATAATATCTTTTCTGCAATCAATTCTATTTCCTATATCACTTTCATCAATTTTGTCACCATATCTTTTAGCTTCTTTAATTACTTCTTCTGGAAATTCTGATGGCAAACTATATTCTTTTATAAGTGACAACATATCAACACCAGCTTCATCTGGTCTGCCTATTATTTCAATAATTTTACCTTCAGCATTTTTCCCATTCTCAGGATATTTTGTAATTTGAACTACAACTTTTTGTCCTTCTTTTGCTTTAGCAAAATTACTTTTAGAAATAAATATGTCTGTCCCTAAACTTCTATCATCTGGTACAACAAAACCAAAATTTTTACTATTTTGAAATGTTCCAACAACTGTATCCCTCTCGTGTTTTAATATTTTTTTTATTTTTCCTTCCGCTCTTTTTGTTCTATCTTTGTCTTCTATGATTTCGACAATTACTCTATCACCATTCAAAGCATTTAAAGAATTTTCTTTTGATATAAAAATTTCATCTTCTTGATTTTCTATTTTTACAAATCCAAATCCTCTTTGATTTTTCCTGTAAGTTCCTTCCTCAAAGCTGTCTTCCATCACTCTATATCTATTTTTTCTATTTTTTGTTATTTTATAGTTATCCTCTAATTCTTTTAATATTAAAGTAAATTCTTGATATTCATTTTTTGGAACTCCTAAAATGATAGCCATTTCTTTTGCTTTCATTGGTGTATAATTTTCACTTTTCATAAATTCTAATATAATATCTTCTTTTTTTAACATTTTATCTTCCCTCTCTTTGGATATTATACCATTTTTATACTATTTCTACAACAAAATGATATATAATTGATATACAAAAAATAAGTTAAAAACATATTGAACCCTAATTATTAAGATTTTTCATTAATAATTAGAGTTCATATTAGTTTCTAACTTATTTTTTCATTTTATGCTAAATATAAAATTCCTAATACAATTGTTAATACAGCAAATACAATTGATAAAATTATTGTCCATCTTTTTTGTTTTCCTTCTTTTGTTCTACCTTTATTTTTTTCATAAAAATTATTTGTTGATGAACCTGTTATTGTTGAAGATAATCCTCCATCTTCTTTAGTTTGTATTAATGCTAGTATAATAACTGCTAAAGCTACTACAAAATATATAACTGTTAATATTGTTCTAGCTATTTCCATCTATTGTTTCCTCCCTGCAACTTTCGTTTTTATTACTTTCGTTATTCTATCACATATACATTTAAAATGCAAGTAAGAATTTACCTAATTTACATTTTTTATTGTTCTATAATTTTATCTATGGAATTTTCTCTCATTTCTTTTATTATTTTACAGCTATTATCTAATTTTTCTTGTTCTTCTTTACTTAATTCAAGATTTAATAATTCTCTTACTCCATTACTATTTATTATTGCAGGTACACCAATATAAATATCATCTTGACCATATTCTCCATCTTTCAAATAAGTAGAAACTGTTAATATTGTATTTTCATCATTTATTATTGTTTTTACTAATTTTCTTAATGCCATACCAATTCCATAATAAGTAGCCTTCTTCTTATTTATTATTTCATAAGCTGCTTGTACCACATCTTTATGAATTTTATCTAAATCTTCAAGTGGATATCCATTATCTTTCATCACATCTTTCATTCTTTTGCATCCAACATAAGTGTGATCCCATGGAACAAAAGATGAATCTCCATGTTCACCCATTATATAGGCATGAATATTTTTACTAGACACCTTTAAATAATCAGAAACTAAATAACGTAATCTAGCTGTATCTAATACTGTACCTGAACCAATAACTTTATTCTTTGGTAGCCCTGAAACTTTTGCAACTACATATGTCATTAAATCTACTGGATTACTTGCAACAACAATAATTCCATCAAATCCACTAGCCATTATATTTTGTGTAATTCCCTTCATTATTTTTGTATTTGTTTCTGCAAGTTCTAATCTTGTTTGACCAGGTTTTTGTGCAATTCCTGCTGTAATAACAACAACTTGTGCATCTTTACATTCATCATAATCTCCAGCTTTTATTATCATTTTTTGTGGTGCAAATGGTAATCCATGTGATAAATCCATTTCTTCTCCTATTGTCTTATCTTTATCTATATCAATTAAAATAAGCTCACTTACTCCTCCTCTATTTAATATAGAATATGCCATACTCATTCCTACAAAGCCTGTTCCTACTAATACTACTTTCCCATTTTTCATTATTAAATCCTCCCTTTACAAAAATGTTCAAATTGCAATGAATAGTTTTATCTTTTTTAATTTTATTTTTATATTCTTTCCAATTTTACCAACTTTTATTATAACACTATTTTTTATATTTTTTAATATTATATCACAAAAAAATTTTACTTTTTCCATTTTTTATGATATAATACAAAAAAATAAAATAAAGTAAGGAGTGTAAGATATGGCTAGTTCAGATAATACTACTGCTTTAGCTGAAAATAAAGTTTTAATTTTATATATATTAAATCAACTAGACTCAGGAATGATTGAAGATGGTTTATATAAAATTATTGCTTCAATAAACGATGTTAATTATTTTTATTTTAAAGAAGTTTTAACCGATTTATTAGACTCAAAGTTAGTAGGAATATTCACAAAAGATGAAGAAGAATCTGTACTAAGAATCACAACTGAAGGGAAAAATGCCTTATCACTTACTCAAGACATTTTACCTGGTTTATTAAAATTGAAAGCTGACAATGTTTTTAAAAAAGAACTTTCTTCTATAACAGAAGAATCTTCAATTGTTGCTGAATTCATTCCAAAAAACGAAAATGATTATACTGTAAAGTGCAAAATTATAGAAAATAATGAAACTATTTTCGAAGTAAAAACTTTTGCAGGTTCTCGTGAAAGAGCAAAAAAAATTGTAGATAATTGGAACAATAATGCTTCAAAAATTTATCCACAAATATTAGATATATTATTAAAATAATTTACTTAGCTTATTCTATAAAAATACAAAAATCATATACTTAATTTATTGTCTTAGAAAAAAGCTGTATAATTTTTTTACAATACAGCTTTTTTCATATTCTACTCGATACTAATCTGCTTCTTTAAAACAAAGAATTGTTACTTTTTCTCCATCTGCAAAAGCCTCAAACTCAATTTTATAATCATATGAATTTGTGAATTTAAAGTTTTTTGCTGGATATGCAACTGTTGCATCCATTCCCTTAGTCACATAACTAGATGGTAAACTATGGTGATGTATTTCATCAGGTGTAATACCTAAATTATAAATACAATTATATAATGTAGTACTAACTTGGCAAACACCACCACCATAACCTTCAACATATTTTTTATTCATTATGACTTTTGCTTTTTTAAACCCATTAGCTTTATTAGCTTTTCCTACTCCATTAGCTCCATACCAATCAAATTGTTCTCCCGGTTCTAATGTAAGTCCATTTAGCTTATCGCAAGCTAAAGACATATTGAACTTTCTGTTGTCAGAACTTTTACTTGAGGTTATAACAGCAGCAGAGATTAATTTATATCCTTCTTTTTCAGGAATACTCACATACTGACTATACACATAGCCATTTATCTGCTGGTTATCTTCATAAAATGTTACTAGATAAAAATCTCCCTCTTTTTTCATAATTTCCACTAAATTGCCAGGCTTAAGATATCCTATTATTTCAGACTTTGTTGATGCTTCACTTCGTACTCTCAGCCCAGATTTAACATCTACATATCCTACTTGCATTTGACTACTTTCTGCCTTTACATTAGTACTTAAACACATTAGCATAAAAATAGAAACTATAATTACTAATAAAAAAATCTTTTTACTACTTTCTTTCCGGCTTACCATTTGTTTAGCCCTCCTCTAAATTTTTAGTATCTACTATTTTACAATATTTTTTCAGTATTTTCAAGTGTATTATTAATAAAAGATTGAATTTTAGTGTATGTTGGTGTATAATCTTATTCATAATAATAATGGAGGTAAATTATGGAAAAATTAACAATAAAAGATTTATACAGAAACACAGAAAAATATATAGACCAAAATATCACTTTAGAAGGATGGGTTAGAACAGTAAGAGACTCTAAAACATTCGGATTTATTGAATTAAATGATGGTTCATTTTTTAAAAATGTTCAAATTGTTTTTACAGATAAATTATCAAATTTCAATGATATTAGTAAATTATCAATAAGTTCATCTATAAAAGTAATTGGAACTCTAGTAAAAACCGAAAACGCAAAACAACCTTTCGAAATACAAGCCACAGAAATTGAAATTGAAAGCTTATCTGATATTTCTTATCCACTTCAAAAGAAAAAACATTCTTTTGAATATTTAAGAACAATATCACATCTTCGTCCAAGAACAAATACTTTTAATGCAGTATTTAGAGTAAGAAGTACATTAGCATATGCTATCCACAAATTTTTTCAAGAAAGAGGATTTGTATATGTAAATACACCACTAATCACTGGAAGTGATGCTGAAGGTGCTGGAGAAATGTTTAACGTGAATTCTTTTGATTTAACAAATATTCCTAAAACAGAAGATGGACAAGTTGATTTTTCAAAAGACTTTTTTGGAAAGCCTGCTCATTTAACTGTTAGTGGTCAATTAAATGGTGAAACATTTGCCGAAGCTTTCCGCAACATATACACATTTGGTCCCACTTTTAGAGCTGAAAATTCTAATACAGTAAAACATGCTGCTGAATTTTGGATGGTTGAACCAGAAATATGTTTTGCTGATTTAAAAGATGACATGGATTTAGCTGAGGATATGATTAAATATATTTTCCAATATGTATTAGATAATTGCCCAGAAGAAATGGAATTTTTCAACAATTTTATAGATAAAGGATTATTAGAAAGATTAAATCATGTTATAACATCTGATTTTGTTAGAATTCCTTATACAAATGCTGTAAAAGAATTAGAAAAACACAATGATAAATTTGAATATAAAGTAAGTTGGGGTGTAGATCTACAAACAGAACACGAAAGATATTTATGTGAAGAAATCTTCAAAAAACCTGTTTTTGTAACTGATTATCCTATGGATATTAAAGCTTTCTATATGAAACAAAATCCAGATGGAAAAACTGTTGCTGCTTCTGACTTATTAGTTCCAGGAATAGGAGAAATAATTGGTGGAAGCCAAAGAGAAGAAGATTACGATAAATTAATTAACCGTATGAAAGAATTGAATATGCCACTTGAAAACTATGAATGGTATCTTGATTTAAGAAAATACGGAAGTTGTGTTCATTCTGGATTTGGTTTAGGATTTGAAAGAGCTATTATGTATTTAACTGGAATGCAAAATATACGTGATGTAATTCCATTCCCTAGAACACCAAAAAACTGTGAATTTTAAATGTATACAAAATTTTATTATGTCATTGCCTTTTTATGTAAATTGTGTTATACTTAAAGTAACTACTAATACGCAGTAAAGTCCTATCTCTATAAAAAATCAAACCAGAGAAGGCAGAAAGGAAAATTATGGCAATATCATCCATCCATCACAGTAATTCATCATTTGTAGACACTATAAAAGAAATACACTCAAACCGGGATAATGTACCTCTTTCAACAAGAAGATGGAGAGAAAGACATCCAAGTGCTTTTAGAACTCGCAGCACTACTAGTAATTACTATTCAAAAATTTTTTACAGCTGCCGTAATTTATTAGGATAAAGCGAAAAATAAGCCACACAAGAAAAGCCCAGCTTGAACTCAAGTTGGGCTTTTCACATTATATTTTATATATTATTTCATTTATAGTACACTTAATGATTTCACCAGTTTTAGTATTTTCTAATTCTATATTTTCTCCATCTTGTTTGTCCCCAAGAACAACTAAATAAGGTGTACCAAAAACTTTACAATCTTTTATTTTTGCACCAATTGTAAGATTTTCTCTATCGTCTAAAATACTATCAATTCCATTTTCTTTTAATGCATTATATAACTTATTAGCTAAATCAACTTTTTCTTGATTATCCATTTTTGGAACAATTTGAACTTTAAATGGTGCAATATTTTCTGGTAAATTAAAACCACATGGTCCCCACTTTGAATCATTAATTACACAATGTTCATATAAGGCTGCAAGTGTTCTACTTACACCAATTCCATAACATCCCATATAATATAAACATTCTTTTCCCTCTTGATTTATAAATTTACCATTCATCATCTCTGAATAACGTGTTCCTAATTGAAAAATATGTCCTAATTCCATTGTTCTAATTTCTTTTAAATTAGATATATCTGTTATTCCATATTCCTTTTCTAAATATTCTTTGTAATCTTCTCTTTCTAATATTTCCGTATTTAGACCAATTCCTGTTTTTTCATCATAAAGAATTTTGTCTTCTCCCTGTTCAGATATCATCATAAATTCTTCTGATTTTTTTCCACCCATTGCCCCATTATCAGCAACAATTGGAATAACAGGTAACCCAATTTTTTCAAATATTTCTAAAAATGCTTTTCTAACATTGTTATAAGATTTTTCCATTCCTTCTATATCAGCATCAAAACTGTATGCATCAAGCATTGGGAATGATTTACCTCTTAATAAATATCCTCTTGTTCTAATTTCATTTCTGTATTTTTCTCCTATTTGATAATATGTTACAGGTAGATTCTTATAAGATTTTAATTTTTCCCTTGCAAATTCTAACATTGCTTCTTCCCCTGTTGGAGCTAAACAGAATGTTCCTTTATTTGATTCTGTAATAAGCATTGTTCCATCATTTACGTATTGATCATATCTTCCTGAATTTTTCCAAATTGTATCTGGTTGTAATGTTGGAAGTAAACATTCTATACAATCATATTTATTTAATGTATCTACTATAATTTTTTCTATATTTCTTCTTACTAATAATGGAACTGTATTATAAGCAAATAGCCCTGCCCCATATTGAACTAATTGATTTGTTTGTAGTAATATACTTTGACCTGGATACATTTCATCAATATTATTTAATTTTGTTGTACCCATTCCTGTTTTTGATAATTTCATTTCTATATCCTTCTTTCATTTTTTTATTTAATTTTTTAGATTTCTTTATTCTCAGCTTTTTTCTTATTCTATTACTTCTTCCTTATTATTTTCTTTTTCAATAATTTTTTCTTCTTCAGTTTTTAAATCTTCTTTTTTATCTTGAATTACTTCTGTTTCGATATTTTCTTGATTTTTCTGTTCCTCTTCATTTTCTTTTTGTTCTATTAAATCATCAATTACTATTTGTTGATTTTCATCTAATTTATAACGTGGTAATTCAGGTAAGTCATTTAAAGAAGTATAACCAAACATTTTTAAAAATTGATCAGATGTTACATATGTCATTGGTTTTCCTGGTAAATCAGCTTTACCCGCTTCTTGTATTAAACCAAATTCTAATAATTTATAAATACATGCATCAGCACTTACACCTCTTATTGATTCAATTTCCGCTCTTGTTATTTTCGGATTATATGCAATAATCGCTAAAGTCTCTAACGCTGCATTAGACAAACTCGGCTTTGCTCTATTATCCAAAATCGGATACACATAATCGTATAAATCCTTTTTTGTACATAATTGATAATTATCTTCTATTTTTATAATTTCAATTCCTCTATTCTCATTTTTATATTCTTCTTGCATACTTAGTATTATATTTTCTATCTCTTCTTTATTCATTTCTAAAGCCATTATAAATTCCTTAATATTAACTTCTCTACCTGCAGCAAAAAGAATTGCTTCTATTATTGATTCTATTTTTTGTATCTCCATATTTTTTCCTACTTTTCCTACAAAATTATGTTTATATTATCACATTATTTTTGCATTATGTCAATAACTTTTTTTGTTTTTTTCCTTGCGCTTCTAATATTTTTATGATAATATTAATTTAAGTTATATCGGAGGTAAAAATCATGGAAGAAAATAAAAAAACAATTGAAATTGTTGATGGAGATGGATCAAACTTAGATATTTCAAAAGCATATGATCATTTAAATCCTGGTAAACCAAAATGTACTGATGAAAAACCAAAAAATATAGTAATCCCAAAAGAGCATAAAAAATAGTTATGCTCTTTTATATAGGCTTTTCATATATAAAATTTTTTTAATCTTATTTGATAAAATTAGTGATTTAGCTGAAAAAAATGAATTAAGTTTTAATAGTGTAGTAAATCAAATAATTGAGTTTGGATTAAAAAATTTAGAAGAATAATAAAATTTATTGACTTTATCATTAATTCAAAGTATAATAATAATAGGAAATGGAGAAACCACAAACGTGGTTTGCCAGGTTGTTATGTAAAAACACATCGCCCTGTCAAGACAGATGTGTTTTTTTATTGTTTATCTACTTTTGCTAATAATTATAACTAGTACTATAATCAAGGCAAAAGCTATGATAGTTACTCCAATTAATGAATAATATAAAATAAATATTGTTTTTATTAATAATTGCATTTCTATCATAAGCCTCACCTCCTTTATGGAGGCAAACCACATCTGTTTATTCTCATTTCCTATGCAAAACATTATAGTACATATTTACATATTTGTCTAGCGAACATATTAATTTTTTTTATTATTTATTACTGAAATTTTTAAATCTTGTCCATTATCTAATCTCATTTTTAGATAATTTTCTTTTTCATCAAATATTATTTTCTGATGGTAACAAAATTGTAAAATACTTTTATATTTCTAATATAATTATTTATTGTTGTAATTTCAATTTTCTTTCCATAATAAAAAACCTCTCTTTTTCAAAAATTCATGTTTTAAATAATCAAAACATGAACCATGAATAAGAAAAGTTTATAGGTTTCTTTTTATTTCATTTATTGGTTTTGTAGCAGATTTTTCACATAATCTACATGTATTTTCCAACACTTTATAGCTTTAGAGCTATTTTTATCTTATCTTATAATCCGCTTCTCTCTAAATACTCACTTAAATTTACGCACTTTTTAATTCAAGCCTTAACTTATCAGCAATCATCGCTATAAATTCACTATTTGTAGGCTTTCCTTTTGCAGCCGAAATTGTATAACCAAAAATATTTTCAACTGTTTTTTGGTCTCCTCTACCCCATGCAACTTCTATTGCATGGCGAATTGCACGTTCAACACGGCTTGGAGTTGTATTAAATTTATATGCAATTTGTGGATACAAACTTTTTGTAATTTGATTTATTACATCAATATCTTTTACAACCATTATAATTGCTTCCCTTAAATATTGATATCCTTTAATATGCGCTGGCACTCCTACTTCATGAATAATATTAGTAACAAGAGCCTCTAAATTTTTTTCTTCATCACTATTATTATTTAATTCAATATATTGATTCTTAATTTCTCTGCTTATAAAATTATTTGCATTTTGAGAAGGCTTAAAATCTTTCAATTGTCTTATTCTTTTAATTAATAATTCAATATCAAAAGGCTTTACAACATAATACTCTGCACCTAAAGATATTGCCCTTTGAGTAATATTATCTTGACCTACAGCAGATAACATTATACATGTTGGTTTTTTTTCACTTTTTATCATGTTTATTTTTTCCAAAACACCAATTCCATCTAAATGAGGCATTATAACATCTAACAATACTACATCTGGAGCTATATTAGTTATCATATCAATTGCTTCTTCTCCATCTTTTGCTAATCCAATTACCTCCATGTCTTCTTGTTCCTGAATATAATTTGCAAGTGTCTTTGCAAATTCTTGATTGTCATCCGCAATCAAAATTGTTACTTTTTCTTTCATTATAACATCTTTCCCTTCTAAAGAATTTTTCAGCCTGGTACAAAAATATTAAAATAAAATTTGTATTTTCAATATTATTTAATCAATATATTTGTTTTCAAGCTTGCTCTCTTATTTTTTCTCTTGTTCATATCCTACAAAAAGATTTTTATAATCTGTTCTCTTTAGTTTTAGGAATTTTACTATCAATTTTATAAAACTTCTTATTTTTTACTTTTTTTCATAATTATTGTTAATAAACTATTTTTATTTTACACATATTTCTTAACTATTTACACTTAATTGCATTATTTATTTTTATCTAATAAAAAGAACTGTAAAATATTTACAGTCCACATTATATGATTTGTTCATATAAATTTCAAGAATAATTTCTAATTTTTCCTAATTTATTTACCAAATCATTATTTTATTATAGATTTTTCTATTAATTTTTTAGATAAAATTTGTAAATCTATTAAATTAATATTCTTTTTTTCATAATCGACTAGAATTTCTTCTTTTTGCATCTCTTCAAACAGAATATTACAAACTATTTTATCCGAATAATCTATTTTATCTATATTTATATTATTTTTTTTACAATAATATTTAAAAACTTCTAAATAGTTATATTCCATTACAGCAATAGCTTCTATTCCAATACATTTAATCATTTTATCAGCTCTTTCAATAGCTTTTAATGTTACATCTGAATATGCTTTTACAAGTCCTCCTGTTCCCAACAAGATTCCACCAAAATATCTAGTAACAACCACCAAAATATTACACAAGTTATTTTTTTGCAAAATATTTAACATTGGTCCACCTGCTGTACCTGACGGTTCTCCATCATCGCTTGACTTTTCTACTACTCTTTCGTCTTCTACAATTCTATAAGCAACACAATTATGTCTTGCATCATGAAACATCTTTTTTAAATTTTTGATTTTCTCTTCTGCTTCTTGCTGACTATTAACTTTTATTAAATTACAAATAAACTTTGATTTTTTAACAACCAGCTCTGTTTCTATATTTTCTTTTATTGTAATAAAATCCTTCATACTTAGCTTTTTCCTTTCTGTAAGCACAAATCTAATAGTAGAAGATTAACATTCCTTATTTTCACGCATTAATTCCTTCCAGCTGTGTAACCTGTTGAATATGCTATTTGTAAATTAAATCCACCTGTATAACTATCAACATCAATAATTTCTCCGGCAAAATATAATCCCTTAACTTTTTTTGATTCCATTGTTTTTGGATTTATTTCTTTTATATTAATTCCACCACTTGTTACTATTGCCTCTTCTATTGGTCTAAATTCTTTAATTATAACTTCAAATTTTTTAAATGTCTCAACTAGTTTTTTTCTTTCTTCCTTTGTAATTTCATTTACTTTTTTATCTGGATTTATTTGACTTTTTTCTATAATAATTGGTATCAATTTTTGTGGCAATAGTTTATCTAAACTATTTTTAAATTGCTTATTTTTATAAGCTTTGAAATCTCTTAAAATTCTCTCGTCAAGTTTTTCTTCTGATAATGCTGGTTTTAAATCAATTTTTAATACTATTTTCTGCTTTTTAAATAATTCATCAATATTTTTATATCTAACTAAATGTGCTGAACTACTTAATATTGTTGGTCCTGATACACCAAAATGTGTAAATATCATTTCTCCAAAGTCATTATATATAATTTTATTTTTTTCCAAATCTTTTATTTCTATCTCTACATTTCTTAAGGATAGTCCCTGTAATTCTTTACACATTTTTTTATCATATGTTTCTAATGGTACTAATGATGGTTTTATTTTTGTAACTGTATGCCCACATTTTTCTGCTATCTCATATCCATCTCCTGTTGATCCAGTATATGGATAACTTTTCCCTCCTGTCGCTAAAATTATTTTCTCTGCTTTTATCTTTTCACCATTTTCTGTAATAATACCTATTACTCTATTTTCTTCTCCATTATTATCAAATTCAGATTTGATATCTCTTTCAGTTACAATTTCTTTAACTTTTGTATGTAATTTAATCTCAACTTTAAGTTCTTTTAATCTAGCAGTAAAGCATTTTAACACATCTAATGATTTATCTGTAACAGGAAAAATACGGTTTCCTCTTTCTTCTTTTACTTCTAGTCCTTCTCCTTTTAAAAATTCTATAATGTCCAAATTTGTAAAATTAGAAAAAGCACTATATAAAAACATTCCATTTCCTGGTGTATTTTTTATAAATTCATTCATATCTACAGAAGATGTTATATTACATCTTCCTTTTCCTGTTATTAGTAATTTTCTACCTAATGACTCCATCTTTTCTATTAGTATAACTTTGTCTCCACTTTCTGCTGCTGTAATTGCAGCCATCATCCCAGCAGGGCCTCCACCAATTACAATAACTTTCATTATATAATCTCATTCCTTCCAAATTTATTTACATACAAAACTTGCTTTAACATTTTTTTGTACAATACACAAAAATAAATTTATTTTTGCATTTCTTCAATTGCCTTTAAAATTCCATATCTTCCATAATCATATGTAAGTCCACCTTGCATATATGCTATAAATGGTTCTCTAATTGGTCCATCACAGCTAAGCTCAATTGTTGAACCTTCTGTAAATGTTCCAGCTGCCATTATAACTTCATCTTCATATCCTCCCATTTCACTTGGTTCTGGTACAACATTTGAATCTATTGGTGATCCCTTTTGAATCCCTTGACAGAATTTTATTAAATTATCAGCACTTCCTAATTTTATAGTTTGAACAATATCTGCTCTTTTTGCATCATATTTAGGTTCTACATCATATCCTAATTTTTCTAAAATTCTACTTGCAAATACTGCTGTTTTAACACTACTTGCTACTACTTGTGGAGCAAAAAATAATCCTTTCAAAAGACTTGTATTTTGTCCTAAAGATGGTCCTATTTCTTTTCCTATTCCTGGTGCTGTTAATCTTTCAGCACATAAATTTATTAAATCTTTTTTTCCAACAATATATGCACCAGATGTAGCTATTCCTGCTCCCAAGTTTTTCATTAAAGAACCTACTGCTATATCTGCACCAATTTCTATTGGCTCTTTTTCTTGAACAAACTCTCCATAGCAATTATCTACCATTATTATAACATTTTTGTTTACTTCTCTTATTGCTTTTATTGCATTTTCTATTTTCTCTATTGTTAAACTTTCTCTTGTTGAATATCCTCTTGATCTTTGTATTTCAACCAATTTAACATTTTGTTCCTTTAATCTATCTTGTATTTTTTTTATATCAAAATCATTATTTATTAATTCTATTTGTTCATATTTTACTCCATAAGCTTTTAAAGAACTTTTACTTATTTCATTTCCACACCCTATTACAGTTTGTAATGTATCATATGGTGCACCTGTAATGCTTATCATTGTATCGTTTGGTCTTAATAAAGCTGATAATGTAATTGCTAGAGCATGTGTTCCTGATATAAATTGAGCTCTTACTAATGCATCTTCTGCTTTAAAAACCTGTGCATATATTTCCTCTATTTTGTTTCTTCCTGACTCATCTATTCCATATCCTGTTGATGAATTTAAATGCATTTCTTGTAGATTGCAATTTTGAAATGCTTCTATTACTTTTATACTATTTTGACTACAAATTTTTTCTATCTTCTTAAATTGTGGTTGTATCTCTTTTTCAACTTCTTCTGCTAATTCTAATAAATTACTTTTAATCATTCTAAAAATCATCCTTTCAAACTATTACATTATTTTATCCATATCTATTTTAACAAAAAAGAGCAGATTATGCAATCTACCCTATAATATTATTCATGTATTTGAAACATATCTTTGCCTTCTCCACAAACTGGGCAAACCCAATCTTCTGGCAATTCACTAAATTTTGTTCCTTTAGCTATTCCCGCTTTTTCATTTCCAAACTTTGGATTATAAATATATTTACATTGAGTACATTCATATTGTTCATCTCCAGTTCTTTCGACTGAAAAGTTTTTATATCCAACCGCAATTGCAACAATCACAATTAATAAAAATGATAATGCCTTCCAAATACCACTATCACATAGAATTACTGCAAACATACCAAAAATTGCACTAATTCCATATAATATTAAAACTGCTTGTTTTTGACTAAAGCCCCTTGCAACTAATCTATGATGTAAATGTCCTTTATCTGCTTTAAAAACAGCTTTAATTGATTTTCCTTTAATTAATCTTCTTATAATAGCCCAAACCGTATCAAATATAGGTAATCCTAAAGCTATTAATGGTAATACAATAACTGCTGCCGTATATGTTTTTGCTGAACCTAATATTGATATAACAGCTAAAGAAAATCCCAAAAAGTTTGAACCAGTATCTCCTATAAATGTCTTTGCTGGTGTAAAATTAAATGGTAAAAATCCAACTAATGCCCCTGCTAATGCTGTTATTAGCACTATTGATATCAAAGATGATCCATTTAATACAAATATCACTAATAATGATATTGCTGATATTACTGATATTCCTGATGATAATCCATCTAATCCATCAATTAAGTTTATTGCATTTGTAACTATAATTATCCATGCCAAAGTTAGTAATACTGATGTAATTTCATGCATTTCTGGAAAATTTAAAAATGGAAGTGTTATTCCTTCAATTCTAATTCCAGATGCTATTACACATATTGCACCTAATATTTGTCCCAAAAGCTTTGTTAATGGTTTTATCGTTTTTATATCATCTACAATGCAAAATATTGATATTATTATTATTCCTAATAAAAATCCTAAAAGTTTTTTCCAGTATTCTTGAATTCCAAATAAATTAATTGAGTTTTCCATACTCATTACAATTAATAGATAAATTGTTGAAATTAAAAATCCTAAAATTACTGCTGGTCCACCAAATTTTGGAATAGACCTTTTATGTGCTCTTCTCTCATCTTTTGGAATATCTATTGCTCCAACTTTTTTAGCTATTTTCATTGTATATGGTGTAGTTACAAATGTTACTACAAATGCCAAAATAAACGCAATTGCTATATTTCCCCACATAAAGTATTCCTCCAATTATTTCATATTCTTATCTTCTATTTCATCTATCATCTTTAGTCTCTCTTCATATCTTCCACCTTTAAATTCTGTTCCTAACCAATTCCTTATAATACAAATTGCTTCATTAGTATCAATGTAATCTCCACCTAATGTAATAACATTTATATCGTCATCTGCTTTTGCGAATTTTGCTGATTCCTCATCATGAATTGCAGCTGCTCTTATTCCTCTAAATTTATTTGCTACAACTGTCATTCCATATCCTGATCTACATACTAATATTCCACAATCGCATTCTTTTGATTGAACTGCTTCTGCTACTTTTTTAGCATATATTGGATAATCTGTCCTTTCTGGACTATTAGTTCCAAAATCTTTGTATTCAATTTCCTTTTCATCAAAGTATTTCTTTATTTCTTCTTTTAATTTATATCCTCCATGATCACTTCCAATTGCTATCATTTGTATCACTCCTATATTTTTATTTTTTACAATATATCACAATTTTACGTTTAATACAATAATTTGCAATAAAAATCTAAAATTTAAAGTTACAGTTCAGTAAGAAAATATACAATTACGATGGGATGTCTCTTAAGAATTTATACTTGATTGAGATTCTAAACTGTTCATTGCGTTCAAAAAGAAAATTTAATATTAAAAATTGAGCCTCTTTCACTCAGGTATAAAATTTATATATGTATATGATTTTATAATTTGGTAATGTGATTGAAGCAATATTAGAATTTCTTAAATAAATTAATGGAAAGAGTTCACGTCGAACGAAGTGAGGACTAAGTGGAAGGGTGCCATTAATTTATTTTAGAAATTTTTATTTTGCGTATTGAACTAAAAAATTCTAAAATCATATACATATATACATTTTTCCGTGAACATTCCTCTATTTTTAATATAATATTTTCTATTTTTCACTACACTCAAGCATTTAAAATCTCAATCAAGTATAAATCCTTAAGAGACACCCCATCGTAATTGTATATTTTCTTACTGAACTGTAACAATTTAAAAGTAAAATTATTGCAATTCACAGCTACAGTTCACAAAAAAAAGTAATTTTACATAAAATATATTAGGATAAATAAAAGGAGGCAATTTATGAATGAAATATTAGAAGTAAAAAATCTAGGAAAAAAATATCAAAACAAAGATGGCGAAATACAAGCTTTAAAAAATGTAAATTTTCGAGTAAAAAAAGGAGAATTCGTTAGCATAATTGGTCCCAGCGGTTGTGGTAAATCTACTTTACTTTCAATAATAGCAGGATTAGAAGAAAAAACAGAAGGAGAAATTTACATAGAAAATGAAAAAGTTGAAGGTATCTCCCCAAAAATAGGATACATGCTTCAAAGAGACTGTCTTTTAGAATGGAAAACTATTTTAGCCAATACACTATTCGGTTTAGAAATAAAAGGTCTAAAAAATAAAGAGTCAATTGCATATGTCGAAGAACTACTAAAAAAATACCATTTATATGAATTTAAAAACAAATATCCATCTGAATTATCTGGTGGTATGAGGCAAAGAGTTGCATTAATTAGAACACTTGCAATAAAACCGAAAATTTTATTATTAGATGAAGCTTTTTCTGCATTAGATTATCAAACAAGAATAATGGTTACCAAAGATATTTATAGTATTTTAAAAAAAGAAAAAATAACTGCTCTTATTGTTACACATGATATTTCTGAAGCTATTAGTATGGCTGATAGAGTTTTAGTTTTAAGCAAAAGACCTGGAACTATTAAAGATATTCACAAAATTAATTTTGAAATAGAAAATAGAACACCTTTAAATTGCAGACAAAGTCCTAAATTTAGTATGTATTTTGATACTTTATGGAAGGAGCTTGGTGTAAATGAACAATAATATATCAAATGAAAGGAAAAAATTTATAAAAAAAGCTAAACGTGAAAAATTTTTAGTTTTTTTTACACAAATTGCAGTATTAATCTCTTTTCTATTATTATGGGAATATCTAGCGAACGCAAAAATAATTGATAGCTTTATCACAAGTCAACCAACTAGAATTTTAAAAACTTTTTTGAATTTAACCTCTAATAATTTACTAACACATATAAGAGTTACTGTATATGAAACAGCTGTTGGTTTCTGTCTAGGCACTTTCTTAGGGTTTATAATTGCAATTATTTTATGGTGGTCTAAATTTTTAGCAAAAGTTTCTGAACCATTTTTAGTAGTTTTAAATAGTTTGCCTAAAGTAGCTTTACGGTCCTATTATAATTATATGGGTAGGTTCTGGCACTTCTGCTATTATTGTTATGGCTATTGCAATTTCTTTAATCGTAACAATATTAGAAATTTTAAATGGCTTTTTAAAAACTGATAAGGAAATCATTAAAATGGCAAAATCCTTTAATTGTACTAAATTGCAATTACTAACTAAAATTATTATTCCTGCAAATACTAGTACATTTATTAATTCTCTAAAAGTAAATATAGGTCTCTCTCTTGTTGGTGTTATATCTGGTGAATTCTTGGTTTCTAAGGCTGGTTTAGGATATTTAATTGTATATGGAGGTCAAGTTTTTAAATTAGATTTGGTCATGACTAGTGTTATAATATTAGGAATAGTTGCTGGAATTATGTATGGTGGTGTCTTATTATTAGAAAAATTTATCCGAAAATAATTTATGATTTTATGTGATAGCAAAAAATTAAATCTCTCCAAAATTATTCTATCATATAAAATTTAGGAGGTTTATAGTGAAAAAGAAAATTATAATTTCTATACTTATATTAATAATAATTGTTATAATTATTGGTGTAATTATTATAAAAAAACAAAATAACAACACAAATGGAGAAAATATCGTAATTAAAATGAATGAAGTAACACGTTCTGTCTTTTATGCTCCACAATATGTTGCAATAAACAATGGTTATTTTAAAGATTATGGAATTGATATTGAATTAATGACCGGGCAAGGTGCTGACGCTGTAATGACATCTGTTTTATCTGGAGAAGCTCAAATTGGTTTTGCTGGACCTGAAGCCTCAATTTACGTTTATAATGAAGGTAAAGAAGATTACACTCAAGTATTTGCACAATTAACAAAAAGAGATGGTTCCTTCTTAGTTTCTAAAGATAAACTTTCTGATTTCAAATGGGAATACTTAAAAGGAAAAACAATCATTCCAGGTAGAAAAGGTGGAGTTCCATATATGACTTTAGAATATGTTATAAAACAACATGGATTAAATCCTAAAACAGATTTAAAATTAGATGATAGTATAAAATTTGATTTAATGGCAAGTGCATTTACTTCTGGCAGTGCTGATTTTGTAACATTATTTGAACCAACTGCATCAAATATACAAAATTTAGGAAAAGGCTATATTGTTGCATCTGTTGGAAAAGAATCTGGTGAAATCCCTTATACTGCATATTTTGCTAAAAAAAGTTACATTCAAAAAAATGAACAAACAATACAAGATTTTACTAATGCAATATATAAAGGTCAAAAATGGGTTAAAGAACATACTTCAAAAGAAATAGCCGAAACAATTCAAAATTTTTTCCCTGGAACTGATTTGAATTTACTTGAAACAGCTATCCAAAGTTATAAAGATATTGATGCTTGGAACGAAAATCCAATTTTAAAAGAAAACAGTTTTAACAAATTACAGGATGTTATGAGTTTAGCCGGAGAATTGGAGAAAAAAGCTCCATATGATAAAATTATAAACAACAAATATGCTGAAGAAGCAATTAAATAATATATTTTTTCAAAGTGGCAAAGTTAATGTTTAGCAATACAACATTAATTTTACCACTTTCACTGCTTATATCTCGATTTTACTTAATTAAACTATTTCTAAAAATATCTTACACATTTTGCATAAAATATAATACATCTTTTACATCAATATCATATTTACAAATAAATTCCCCTATTTTATAAATAAGCTTTTGTTGGGTAGGAGTACATTTCCCCAATAATTCAGAAAACTCTGCCTTCAAATAGTCCTTTGATTCTACATTGCTCCCTGTTAATAGATATCCTGGTGATACATTTAATATTTCTGCTACCTGTGTTAATCTTTTTAAATTTATTCCTGCTCTCCCTGTCTCTATTCTACTTAAAAATGCCATTGATACGTCTATTTCTTCTGCTAATTCTTCTTGCTTCATACCTTTTGCTAATCTTGCATTTTTTATTCTTTTGCCTATTATTCTATAATCTGGTATCATCTTATCACCTCCATTTTCCTTATTCGTAAATATATCATTATAAAGGTTACTTGTCAATATTTTTTATTGATTTATTTGTAAAATTTTATTTTGTAAATTTAAACTTTATATCTTTGATATTAACAATATTATATGCCAAATTTATACTACTTCTTTCATATGTTGTATATCTAATCTTTAATCTATTTTGATTTTTAACTATATCCCATTCCTCTTCTCCTGAATAAATAACTATTGGAAAAACTATGGGATATTTACTTTTTAATTTTTTCTCTTTTGACCAATTTTCAATTATTTTCATAGAAACTACAAACATCTTATATGCAATATTATAATCAATTTTGTTAATATGCTCTATATAAAAATATTTTTGTTCATTTGATAATTTATATAAAATAAAATTCGTATTATAAAACATGTCTTTATAATCACTAATCTTTATTGTATTTGTACATAATTTTAAATCTTCTATTAAAATATTTGTCTTAATATTAAACGATGTACATAAAAAATTTCTTAAATTTTCTTTATCTTTTAATATTTTTATTACTTCATCATCATCTTCTGAACCTTTAATTTCATTACTAACATTATTAATATTTCTACTAATTTTATTCGTCCTGACATAATTTTCCGTTTCAATTAGTTTATATTTTACAGTTTTATCTTCTAATTTTTGAATATTACCTCCTCTCTTTTTATTTGTATAATCTTCATAGTCATTAAATGAGAAATATCTCATGTACACTCCTTCCTTAACTTTACTTCAAAAACATTGATTTTTGTTTGAAACAAACAATAGAATTTTAAAACTTTTGATATAATCAATTCTTGATAAAATAAAGATTAAAATTAAAATAACTTTTGAATAAAATCAATTTACTAAATTATTGATAAGCATATATTAACATAAAATGATAGAAATTGCAATGAAATTCTATCATTTTTACTAAAAAATTTATGATTTTCTGTAATCAAAAACTACAAATTTCATTGTAATTTGTAGTTTTTTGTCATAATATGTCATTTTTCAAAATATGTACTAATCTCTTGTAATGTTTCAAAATTATGTTGTCTTAATATTTCATATGTAATTATTGCAACTGAATTTGATAAATTTAATGATCTTAGTGTTGGTAGCATCGGTATTCTTATAGTCTTTTTATCTAAATATTTTTCCAATAACCATTCTGGCAATCCTTTTGTTTCCTTCCCATATAATACAAATACTTCATTCATTTTTGAATAATCAATATCTGTATATTTCGTTTTTCCTTTTGTTGTTGCAAAAAACATATTATGTTCTTCTGGTGAATATTTTTGCAAAAAATCCTCTAATGAATCATGTTCTTCAATTTCTAATTTATCCCAATAATCTAAACCAGCTCTTTTTAATGATTTTTCACTTATATCAAATCCTAATGGATGTACAAGATGAAGTTTTGCTCCTGTAATTGCACATGTTCTTGCAATATTACCTGTATTTTGAGGTATTTCTGGTTCAACCATAACTATATTCAATTTCATTTTATTTTCCTCTTTCTATATTATTATGTTTTAATTATTAAAAATATTAAAATTCATTTTTTATCTTTTGCCTTACATATTCATATAATACAATCCCTGTAGCAACTGAAGCATTTAAACTTTCTGTCTTTCCCAACATTGGAATTTTTATTTTTTCATCAGCCAAATTTTGAATTTCAGCACTTACACCATTTGCTTCATTGCCCATCACAACAACCTTTTTATTATATTTAATATCATATACGCTATTTTCAGTTTGCAAAGATGTAACAATAACTTTATATTGATGATTTCTAGCTTCTTGCAATGTTGTCGTTAAATTGTCACATTCAATAATTTTAATTCTAAAAATAGCTCCCATTGTTGAACGGACCACTTTAGGATTATAACAATCAGCAGTGCCTTTGGAAACCAAAATTTGATTTAACCCTATGCTATCAACAGTTCTTAAAATAGTTCCCAAATTTCCTGGATCTTGTATATCATCCAAAGCTACTATTATATCTTGATTATAGTTTATTTCATTTTCAGTACTATTTCTTCCTATAATAGCAAGTAATCCTTGTGGTGTATTTACATCTGTTATGGTTCTAAAAATTTTCTCAGTAACATACACACATTCATATTTTGCTATTTCATACATAAGTTCCTTTGGTATAACATCAGAATTAAGACAATTATCACAAATAATAATCTGCTTAATATCTGCGTTTTCTTCTATTGCCTCTCTGATTAATTTTATACCTTCAATTACAAATTCTTGATTTATATCTCTGTATTTTTTATCTTTTAATTTTTTCACATGTTTAATAAATTCATTATCTTTACTTGAAATAACTTGCATAAATATTTCCTTTCCTTAAATTTATTGTTATTTTTCTAATTGTTTTAAAAATTCTGCTACATCATTTAAAATCTGTCTTTCATTTGTAGTTCCAATATCCAAAGTAATCATTGGCTTTACCCCTGGAGAAAATTTAAGTCTATTTTTATATATTGAGACTAATTTTGAAATATCAACATCAAATTTACTTTGTTCAAATGTAAACACAACTGCTGTTCTTTTGCTTGCTATTTTTGTTATGTACAATGGTTTAGCCATATATTTTATACGTGCAATATCTAATAAATTTTCAATTTCTGATGGCATATTACCAAATCTATCTATTATTTCATCAGTGATGTCTTGTATATCTTTTTCGTTTTTACATAATGCGATATCTTGATAAATTTCAATTTTTTGAGAAGAATCTGGAATATATTCATCTGGTATATAACTTGTTACATTCAAGTCAATTTGAATATCTAAATCTGGCTCTACTTTAACTCCTTGCATTTCTTTTACAACTTCATCTAATAAGTTACAATATGTTTCATAACCTACTTGTTCTAAATGACCTGATTGAATTTCTCCAAGTAGACTTCCTGCTCCTCTTATTTCCAAATCACGCATTGCGATTTTAAAGCCTGAACCAAATTCTGTAAATTCTTTTATAGCTTTTAATCTTTTATCCGCTTCTTCTGATAGCATTTTATCTCTTTTATAAGTTATATAAGCATATGCTTGCCTATCTGACCTTCCTACTCTACCTCTAATTTGATATAATGCTGCTAATCCCATTCTATCAGCATTTTCCACGATTATTGTATTTGCATTTGGAATATCAATTCCAGATTCTAATATAGTTGTACATACCAATACATTTGATTTCTTATCTATAAAATCTTCCATAATTTCTTCAATTTGAGCACCTGTCATTTGACCATGAGCATAAGCTACATCTGCTTCTGGAACTAGTCTTGATATATCATCTGCTTTCTTTTGAATTGTGTCAACTCTATTATAAATATAAAATACCTGACCTCCTCTTTCCAATTCCTTTGTAATTGCCTCTTTTATTACCTCTTCATCATACTCTAACACATAAGTTTGTACTGGTTTTCTATTTTGAGGTGGTTCATAAATAACTGACATATCACGTATTCCAACAATTGACATATGCATTGTTCTTGGTATCGGTGTTGCAGTCATTGTCAAAACATCTATATTAGATTTATATTCTTTTATTTTTTCTTTTGCTTTTACACCAAATCTGTGCTCTTCATCTATTATTAATAATCCAATATCTTTAAATTCAACATCTTTACTTAATAAACGGTGAGTTCCAATTACAACATCAACTTCTCCCAACTTTAGCTTCTTAATAACTTCATCTTGATATTTTTTTGTTTTAAAACGATTTAAAATCTCAACTTTAATTGGAAAATCCTTCATTCTATCTCTAAATTCTTCATATTGTTGTTGTGCAAGTACTGTTGTTGGAACCAAATATGCCACCTGTTTTTGATCCATAACAGCTTTAAATGCTGCACGAATTGCTACTTCTGTTTTTCCATAACCTACATCTCCGCATAACAAACGATCCATAGGTTTTTGAGCTTCCATATCAGCTTTTACTTCTTCTATACATCTTAATTGATCATCTGTTTCTTGATATGGAAACTTATCTTCAAATTGTTGTTGCCAAGGAGTATCCTTACTAAAAGCATATCCCTTTGCTTGCTCCCTCCTTGCATATAATTCAATCAATTCTCTAGCAACTGCTCTTAAATTATTTTTTACTTTTTCTTTTGTCTTAATCCAATCTTTGCTTCCTAAACTATTTATTTGTAATCCTAATGCATCTCCACCAATATATTTTCTAATAGCATCTAATTGATTAGTTGGTACATACAAAATATCATCATTTTTATATTTTAATTTTATATAATCTTTTGTTGTTCCATCTGCCGTTATTGTATTAACACCGATAAAAATTCCTATTCCATAATTTTTATGTACAACATAATCGCCAACTTTTAAATCTGCAAATACTACCTTTTCTCCTTCTTTATATGCTTGATGAATAATAGACTTTTTCTTCTTTCCTCCTTCTATTAATTCATCAGCTGCAATAACAATTTGGTTAATTTCAAAATTTTCAAAACCTGCCGTTAATTTTCCAATAGCTATTGTAACTATATTTTCAGTTGATTTTACTATAATTGTTTGGTCCAGTTTTTCTTCAATCTTACATAAAATATCTTCTTTTTCGAATAACTCTTTTAGTTTTTTAGCTTTCTCTTTCGTTGAAATCATTACATAAATACTCTTTTTTTCAGTATTCCATTTTTTTATATCTTCAAAAAGATTTTCAATATCACTTTTATAATAACGAATTTCTCTATATTGAAAATTATATCTTTCTGCTTGCTTTTTTGTTACTGTATCTTGTTTTTCCAAATAAATTGAAACTTTTTCTTGTTCTACTCTTTCAAAATCAATTGAATCCATATTTTCTAAGGCTTCTGGAACAATTTTATTTTTTTCTAATAAATTCTTTATAAGATTTGTATTATCTTGCAAAATATTTTTTTCTCTTTGCTCTATTTTATTAATTTCATCTAATACAATTAGATAATTATCCTTTACATAGTCTAATAAATTGCTACTCTGTGTATAAAATTCATTAAAATATTTATCAATTTTACTAATATAATTTCCTGCTTTTATTTGTTCTAAGTCTTGCTCTAATATTTCCTCTTGCTTACCTTCTATAAGTTTTACTCTTATTTTTCCAATTATATCTTCTATGTTACTTTCTAGTACATATTCATGTGCTGGATAAATTTGTACTTTTTCTAATGTTCCGATTGATCTTTGACTACTTATATTGAAATTTCTTATTGAATCAATTTCATCTCCCCAAAACTCTATTCTTACACCAACAGTATCATTCATAGAAATATCAACAATTCCACCTCTTACACTAAATTGGCCTCTTCCTTCTATTAAATCACATCTAGTGTATCCAAGTTCTACTAACTTTCTCTTCAACTCATCTAAATTGTATATATCCCCAATTTTAAATTTTAATACATTTTTAAACAATACTTCTTTTGCTGGCAATTTTTGCATAAGTGCTTCTATTGTTGTAACAATAATTAGCTTTTTGTTTTCAATAATTTGATTTAAGACTTCTATTCTTTCATATGGTAAGTCCTGACTTTCCGCAATATAATCATATGTTACAATTTCTTTTTTAGGAAATAAAACCGTTCTTTCTTTTTGAAAATTTTGCATGTCTTCTAAAATTTGCTTTGCTTGTATTTCATTATATGTAATCATTAATATTGGCTTTTTCTGATATTCATGCAATGCCGTTATAAATTCTGCCATTCCAACGCCAGTTAAGCCCGATATTGATATCGGACTTGTTTTATTTTCTATCTGTTTGTTTAGGTCTACAAATTTCTTTGATTTGCCTAATTCTCCTATTATTGTGTTCATTTTTATCTCTTTCCTTTGCTTTTTTACTAATTTTATGATTTTAATAATTTATTCTATTTAATATATAATTGCATTTCTTTTGTTTATTCATTATACTACATTTCTTATTGAAATAAAAGTATTTTTTATATTTTAACAATGTTATTATAGTTTTTCTAAATTATTATTTTATAACTTTATATTTATTTTTATAAAAAATATGAGTATTTTATTTATATTTTTTCCATTTTTTGTATATTTTTTATATATTTTAATTGACATAACATTATTAAAGTGTTATAATTTTAGTATAACTTATAATTTATGTTTTCTTTTATGGAGGGATTTTACATGAAAAAAATTTCATACGCCAAATCAAAAGAACTCATTCAAAATGGTTTTCCTGTAAAAGCACTTATTGCACGGAACTACCAACCAGTTAACAATCTAACTGATTTAGACAACTTAATTCAGTTAGACAAAATGGGAGTCCAACACTGTGAACTCTACTATGAACCAGAAGACACAGAAGTACCAGATAATGCATACAATCTGTCATTGACTGAGGCTATTAATTTAATAACCAATGACAAAGAAACAATTTGTTCTAAAATAAGTGGAAAAGAAATCTTCTTTTCTTCTTATACTGAACTAATTTCTTATATTAAGGAGTGTATTATTAATGGTGATCCAGGCATATTATATTGGTATGTTGACTAGGGTTAAACAAGCACTTATTCTAATACAGATTAAGTGCTTGTTTTATTTTTACGGAATTTTTTTCAAATAAAATTTTCCGCAAATATTAAATAAAATTTGACTTTTTATGTAAATCATGCTATACTAATACTAGAGTTACTTATAAAAATATAAAAAGACCTATCTCTATTTGTAAAAAAGAGAAGGCAGAAAGAGGTACTATATGGCAGCAATAGTAAAATCAATTGAAAATGTATCACTCACATGCAAAAAATGTAAGGGACGTTTGTGGAATGATAATTCTGCAAAACGTCAGGCAGCTGTAAGAGCTCAGTTTGGTGATAAGTTACCAAACGACTGTGTTGACAGCGAAATTGATGGACATAAATGTCCATATCATAAGTAGCAAAATCAAAAGAGATTTTAGTTTAATTATAACTAAAATCTCTTTTGCCTTTTACAATATTTGCAAACTATTTTATCTTTTCACAACCAATCTGTTAAACTTAGAATGAATATAATTTTCTAATTTTTCCATAAACACATTTGGTTCAATCTCCTTTTTAGCAACCATATCCAACCCTTTTTCCCAACTAGCAGTAAGCTTTGGGTTTAACATATCTGGCATAGAACGATTTACAATATCATAAATAATTTCACCTTTTTGAGTTGGTGTAATAATTTGTGTTTTTGAATTAATTTGTATATACTTTATCTTCTCAAGCTTTTTCATAATTTCAGCTCTTGTTGCACTTGTACCAATACCTGCACCTTTTATCTGCTCTCTTAACTCTTCCTCTTCTATCAATTTTCCTGCATTCTCCATTGCTAAAATAATAGAACCAGAATTATATCTACTTGGTGGAGAAGTTTCCGCTTCCTTAGTTTCATAATTTTTCACATCAATTTTTTGACCTTTTTTCAGATTTTTTAATAAATCCAAATTTGTATTATCAGAATTCTCATTTGTTCCATCACTTGATTTATCAGTATTTTTATCGTTTTCATTACCATCATTATCCACACTTTTAGCACTATCTGTGGATTTTTTTATATTATTCTTTTCTATTGGTTTTAATATTTCCAAAAATCCTTGTTTTACACAAACTTTCCCACTTGCATAAAACATTTCATTCTCTACTTGAACAGTAACTTGAATTTTATTATATTCTGCAGCTGGATAAAAAATTGCTAAAAATCTTTTTACAATTATTTTATACACTTGCTTTTGTAAGTCAGGTAATTTATCATAATTTTCATAACCCTGCCCAGTTGGAATAATTGCATAGTGGTCAGTAATTTTACTATCATTTACATATTTTGTTTTAGCCAATTGATTTGTTGGATATTTTTCATCAATCATTTTTTTTATATAACCTTGAACTTCATCATCTCTAAAACCTTTAGAAATTCCATTCAAATTTTTTGATATTTCCTTTGCAACTGCTGTTGATAATACTCTAGCATCAGTTCTTGGATATGTTACCAATTTCTTCTCATACAAATTTTGAATAATCTCTAAAGTTTCATCCGGCTTAATTTTAAACCTTTTTGTACATTCATTTTGTATTTCAGCCAAATTAAATAATAATGGTGCATTTTCTTTTTGCTTTGATTTCTTTAACTCTGTTATTATTGCTTCTTTTCCCTGCAATGACAAAATAAATTTTTTTGCATCTTCTTCTTTTTTAAATCCTGTTTCATTATATAAACATGGATTTTCAAAAAATTTAGATTTTTCATTAACTTTCCATTCTGCTTTAAAAGATGATTCTTCATCTCCAAACTCTCCAACAATTTTATAATACTTCGTTTTTACAAAATTTCGTATCTCTCGTTCCCTGGAAACAATCATCCCTAAAACGCAAGTCATAACACGTCCAACAGAAATAGATGCTTTATCTTCATTTATTTGACTTGCCAAATTTCTCCCATAAATAATAGATAATAACCTTGAAAAATTTATTCCAATCAAATAATCTTCTTTTGCCCTTAAATATGCACTATCTGATAAACTATCATATGCTGAAGAATCTTTAGCTTCTCTAATTCCTCTTAAAATTTCTTCTTCTGTTTGTGAGTCAATCCATACCCTTTTTATTACAGCTTTTGGGTTTGGCTGTGCCATCATAAGTACAAGCCTTTGTATATATTCTCCTTCCCTTCCAGAGTCTCCTGCATTATAAATTTCTTCTATATCTTCTCTTTGCATCAATCCTTGTATAATATTAAATTGATTTGCAACTTGTGGAATAATCTCATATTTCCATTTTTGTGGAATAAAAGGAAGAGTATCTAATCTCCAAAACTTTAATTTTTCATCATATTTTTCTGGATAACTCATAGTTACTAAATGTCCTACACACCATGTAATAATCCATTCTTCTGATTCTAAATATCCATTTTTTCTATTAGTATTTATTTTTAATGCTTTTGCAAACTCCATTGCTACTGATGGCTTTTCTGTTATTAACAATTTCTTGCCCATTTCATTATCCTTTTTCTTCTAAATATTTTTTTGCCACTTCATATATTTCTTGAATTTTTTCTCTTGTATCTTCATTGTTAAAATTAAATCTACCATATAATTTATCCAAATAATTATGTTCTTTAATAATTTCCAAACTTTGTTTAAAGTTAAAATCATATACATAAGCAAAATGCGTTACTAATATTTCAGCACTTGTTTGTACTTTTTTATAATCAATTACTCTATCTTCCATAAATTCTCTATAAATTTCATCAGATATTTCATCATTAGATAAGTCTGAACTTTCCCAAATTGCTTTTTTATCTCCTGTAACTAATACATAAAAAATATCTAATTTGTCAGCATCTCTAATTATTCTTGCATGTAAATTTTCTCTTTCTGTTAATCCCTTTTCAATATCTGCCCTATTATGGTTTAAAATTGCAAGCTTAATTATTTCATCAAATCTATCTGTAGCAATAAATTCTCTTATTAACCCATTATCAAATAATATTTTTACACCATATTCACCATGATTTATGCTATCTTTATCTCTAAAAGTTTTATAAACTCTTGCTTGCTCAAACCTTCCAATATCATGTAACAATCCAATTAGTTCAGCAAGTTCTATATCTTCTTCATCCAAATTAAGTTGCTCTGCCAATTTTTTTGCAATTTGAGATACTCTTTCGATATGTGCTATTTTTATTTTTATTTTTTCATCCTCTGGATTATATTTTTCTACATATTGTTTAAATACTTTTTTGGCTTTTAATATATCTATTCCCATTTTATTTTCAATCCTTTGCTTTATCTTCAACATACTTATTTAATAAATTTATTAATTCATCTACTTTTTCTTTTGTTTCTTCATATCTAAATTGAAACCTTTTAATTATTTTTTCTATATAACCTTCATCTTTTATTATTTTATAACTTACATTATAATTAATATCAAAAATATAAGCTAATGTTATAAATAAATCATCGACTACATTATAATTTCTATCTTTTTCTATTCTAATAATCTTTTTTTTCTTAAAATTATTATACATTTCATCAGACAAAATGCTTTTTTCTATTTTCTCTTCTTTTCCATTCCAAAAGATTTTTTCACATTCATACAAAATATCAATTTTATCTGCATCTCTAATTAGCTTTGCAAAAAACTCTTCTTTAGAAGTTAAACCATCTTCAATTTTATATTTATTATGATTCTTAATTGCATTCAAAATTATAGAATCATACTTATCATCTTTTATAAAATTTCTCATATTTTTTTTTAGAATTTCAACAGCATAATCGCCATGGTCAAATTCTTTAATTACACCATAATTTTTAAATCGTACATATTGTTCAAATCTTCCTATATCGTGTAAAAGTCCAATTAAAGTTGCTAATTGTATCTCTTCTTTGCTTAAACCTAACATTTTTGCAAGCTTTTCAGAAATTTGCATAACCCTTAATGAATGTTCTTGCTTTCTTTTTATATTCTCATTTTGCAAATCATATTTCTCTGTATATACTATAAACTCTTGCTTTGCCTTCTCTATATCTATCTCCACGTTTACCACCTGAAGAGTATTCTATCATATAATAATTTATTTTTAAAGAGTAATATAAGATTTTTTATCTAAGTTTTGAAATTTCCTTGAAAACTAAGCAATTTTGATATATAATACCCATACATAATACTTAAGCGAAAGGAATGATTAAAAAATGGCTTATGATTTTAAAACAGTAGAAAAAAAATGGCAAGATAAATGGGAAAAAAAAGGAACATTTAATGCTAAAAACGATTATACAATGAAAAAATGGTATGGACTTATAGAATTCCCTTATCCATCTGGACAAGGTCTACATGTAGGACATCCTCGTAGCTATACGGCTTTAGATATAATAGCTAGAAAAAGAAGATTGCAAGGCTATAATGTATTATTTCCAATAGGATTTGATGCTTTTGGATTACCTGCCGAAAATTATGCTATAAAAACAAATGTACATCCAAAAATTACAACAGCTCAAAACATAGCTCACTTTACAGAGCAACTAAAGTCATTAGGTTTTTCTTTTGACTGGTCAAGAACTGTTGATACAACAGACCCTAACTACTATAAATGGACACAATGGATTTTTATTCAATTATATAAACATGGTTTAGCTTATAAAGCAACTATGCCTATAAACTTCTGTACAGGATGCAAAGTCGGACTAGCAAATGAAGAAGTTGTTAATGGAGTTTGTGAAAGATGTGGTAGCCCTGTTGTCCAAAAAGAAAAATCTGAATGGATGCTAAAAATTACAGATTACGCTCAAAGATTAATTGATGACTTAGATGATGTAGATTTCTTAGACAAAATTAAAATTCAACAAAAAAATTGGATTGGTAGATCAGAAGGTGCTGAAGTAAAATTCAAAATTGCTAATATGGATAAAACTTTAACTGTTTATACAACAAGACCTGATACATTATTTGGTGCAACTTATATGGTTATATCTCCTGAACATCCTATTCTAAAAGAATTGGAAGATAAAATTGAAAACTTAAATGATGTTCAAGAATATCAGAAACAAGCAAGTTTAAAATCTGCATTTGAACGTTCAGAATTAAATAAAGAAAAAACTGGTATTGAAATTAAAGGTATTACAGCTATAAACCCTCTAACAAATAAAGAAATACCAATCTGGATTTCTGACTATGTATTAATAACTTATGGTACTGGTGCAATAATGGCTGTTCCTGCACATGATACACGCGACTATGAATTTGCTAAAAAATTCAATTTGCCTATAGTTCAAGTAGTTGATGGTGAAAATGTTGACTTGTCAAAAGAAGCTTTCACTGATGTTGCAACAGGAAAATTAATAAATTCTGATTTTCTAAATAATTTAGAAGTTTCAGAAGCTAAAAAAGTAGTTATTGATTATCTAGAAAAAAATAATATTGGTACAAAAAAAGTTAATTATAAATTACGTGACTGGGTATTTTCTCGTCAAAGATATTGGGGTGAACCAATTCCAATGGTCTATTGTGAAGATTGCGGTTGGGTTCCACTTGATGAAAAAGATTTGCCTTTAAGATTACCAGAAGTTGAAGAATTCACACCTGGTGAAAATGGAGAATCTCCTTTAGCAAAACAAACAGATTGGATAAATACAACTTGTCCTCACTGTGGCAAACCTGCAAAAAGAGAAACAGATACAATGCCTCAATGGGCTGGTTCTTCTTGGTACTTCTTGAGATATATGGATCCACACAATGATAAAGAACTTGCATCAAAAGAAGCTTTAGAATATTGGTCACCAGTTGATTGGTATAATGGTGGTATGGAACATACTACACTACATTTATTATATTCAAGATTTTGGCATAAATTTTTATATGATATTGGTGTTGTTCCAACTAAAGAACCTTATCAAAAACGTACTTCTCATGGTATGATTTTAGGAACAAATGGAGAAAAAATGTCTAAATCTAAAGGAAATGTTATAAATCCAGACGACATTGTGAATGAATTTGGAGCAGACACATTTAGAGTATATGAAATGTTTATGGGACCATTTGATCAAGTTGCTGCTTGGTCTATGGAAAGTATTCGTGGATGTGGAAAGTTCTTAGATAGAGTTTGGAACATGCAAGAAATGCTAGTTGATGGAAACACCTATTCTCCAGAAGCTGAAAAATTGATACATAAGGCTATTAAAAAAGTTTCTCAAGATATTGAAGAAATGAAATTTAACACATGTATTTCAACATTTATGACAATGGTTAATGAATTCTATAAATTAAAGAAAATTAATAAATCTGAATTTAAAACATTTTTAACTTTATTAAATCCATTCGCACCACATATTACTGAAGAACTTAATAAAATTGCTGGATTTAATGAAGATGTAAGCTCTTATGCTTGGCCAGAATATGATGAAGAAAAAACTATTGATGATGAAATTACTTTACCAATTCAATTTAATGGCAAATTAAAAGCTACTATAACAATCTCAGTTGATGAAGATGAAAATAGCATAAAAGAAAAAGTACATAATGTAATAGATTCTAAATTAGATGGAAAAACTATTATTAAAGAAATTTATGTAAAAAATAAGATTTATAATATTGTTGTAAAATAATATTTTTTATAATTTAATTTTTTAATATTGTTGTTATAAAATTACTTTAATAGATTAATTTTTAATACCCCTATTGATTACGTTCAATAGGGGCTTATCTTTGAATTGCTAATATTATAGCCCTTGAACTTTTGAATTTAAATAAAAAATTTGATTACTCTGCTTATCTAATTTTTCTTCACAGACATCTAATCTTTTATCATGAGAATTTAATTTTTGAGAATGAAATGTAAATGCATCAAATAAGGCATCTAATTTTTGTCCATGTTCGAATTCAATTCTAGTAACTGTGTTACTTATAGATGTAAGTTCTTCTTTCATTTCTTTTTGTGAAACTTCAAGATTGTCTAATCTTCCTAGTATTTCTTCTTGTGAATTTTCTAATTTTCCAAGTCTCTCATTTGTTTTATTTTGTTCAATTACTAATTTTTCCAAAACCTTATCTCTTTGTATTTGATCACTAAATAATTTCATTTGCCCTTTTGCTAAATCATCATATTTTTGATTTAATCCTTCAAATTTTTGATCTAACCCTTCGAATTTTTGGTCTAACCCTCCGAATTTCTGATCTAACCATCCGAATTTCTGATCTAGCCCTTCAAATTTCTGATCTAACCCTTCGAATTTCTGAGTTAATTCACCATATTTACCAGATAAAACACATAGCTTTTCATTCATAGTCACTAAAAGTTCATCTCTTTGTTGCTCTGTCATATTCTAAACCTCCTTCCTTAAAAATTGTAAAATTATTATACATTTTATAATATCTTATGTCAATAGTTTTTCTTTGAAAAGTTAATTTAACATATAGCTTATACTATAAGTTGTAATATAAATGTAATATATATTTAACAATATTGAAATACACATAATTTCTTTTTGTTGTATAATAATATTGAATAGATTTTTAAAGAGAAAGGGATTAATCAATTAGATAGATTAATATTTCTAAATAATTGATTATACAAGGAATATATGAGTATAGAATCCGATTTAAAAAAAGATGGAATAATAGTAATAAAAAAATTAGATACATTAAAAATAAATTCAATAGCAAAGAATATTTCCAAAAAATTATACGATACATTTCCAGACTTTGGTATTAATCAAAATGAACTATTTATCAAACTATCCAGATTAGATATGTATATAGCAAAAATGCCTGAAGGTATGTCTGAAGCCAATTATTTTTACAAAAATTCATCTATATATTTTAATGAACACATAGATTATAATGACTTAGAAGAATTTGCAATACACGAATGCATTCATTATATTCAAGAAGTAAAAGATAAAAAAAATTATCTAATTCGCATGGGGCTTTGTGATTATACTGAATTTAAAATTTATGGGCTAGGATTAAATGAAGCTGCTGTACAACTTATGACCTCAAAAATATTAGGTATTCCAAAAGAATTCGTTAAATACTTCAATATTACATTTGAAACAAATAGTCCTTCTTATTATCCATTAGAATGTTGTTTAGTAAATCAACTAGCTTATATTACAGGAGAAAATATATTATTTGAAAGCACAATAAACAGTAATGATAATTTTAAAAATACATTAATAGAAGCTCTATCTTACAAAAATTTTATGAAAATTCAAACAGCTATTGATGATATTTTATTTGCTGAAGAAGAAATAATAAAAATAAATAATAAAATTGTTCAAATTGATGACAGAAATAAAAAAGTTGATTCTTTAATAGCAAAAATTAATAATTACAAAAGAGCAATTACTACTACTTTTATAAAAACTCAAAATCTTATTGTTACAAGCTTTTTTGATAAAGAATTCTATAAAATTAATACACTAGAAGAAATAGAAAACTACAGAAAAAAATTATATAATTTTAAAGATTGCCTTGGTTCTATTGAAAATTATACTTTTTTTAATGATTACTATGTAAACAAAATGATGGACTTAGAAGATAAATGTAATTTAATAGAAAATGGAATAAGTTTAACCTCAAAATATTTAATTATAAAAAAAGAGTCTAAGATTTTATCAATTTTTAGATTCATTAGAAATTTAATATTTAAAAGAAATATTAAAAATAGTGAAAAGAACTACACTTCATATAATCGTTAAAAAACTCGGATACTTTACTATAAAGTATCTGAGTTTTTTATCAATTTATACAGCTTCTTGATTTTCTTCTTGATTTTCTGTAGCATCATTTTCTTCAATAATTTCTAAGCTACCAACTGAAACTTCATAAGCAACTCTATTCTCAACAGTTCCATCTTCATATTTTTTCTCGTAGGTTCTTGATTGAACTCTTCCAACTAATTTTACTTTAGTTCCTACTTCTAAATTTTGACAAAATCTAGCATTTCTTCCCCATGCTATACAAGGTATATAATCTGATTTATTATATGCTCTGTTAACAGCTAATAAAATATCTGCAATTTCTCTACCAAAAGGTGTTTGTCTATATATAGGTTTTTTACAAATATATCCTATTAATACAACTTCATTTGTTACCATATCTTTTTTAACCATTTCATTATCTTCATCTTCTGGTTTTTCTTCTACTTCAATTACATCCTTTGCAAAAACAGTTAAAATTAATCTATTTTTTTGAGTATCATAACTATTATAAGATCTAAATTGTCCTTTAACTAATAGATTTTTTCCTTCAGTTAACATTTCATCTGTTGCAATTCTTTCTGAAACTGTAATTGGAATAATATCTGCATTTCCACTTAATCTAGGTATTTCTAAATCAAAAACATAAAATTTTTCTCCATAAATTTCATGACTAAATCTTTTTTCTCCTGTAACTTTTCCAACTAATGTTAAATAGTTGTTTTCTAAATAATTTGTATCCAATTTTTTATCCTCCCTTATTTTTATCTGGTTTGTATTTTTATCTTAATGCATTTTCTCATCCGCTACATTTATTATTATACACCATTTTACTGGTTTTGTCTACATAAAAAGTTAATTTTATTCAAAAAAAGCAAATTTTTCTATTCTGCCCTATTTTTATCATTACAATCTATTTGAATCCCAGCAGAATTTATCTTATAGTTATCCTTATAAATCAAATCAGATACTTTTACAAGCTCAAATCCCTTCGCTTTTATATTTTTTATTAACATATCTAAAGAATCTGCAGTATGTTCTGTTCCATTATGCATTAAAATAATACTTCCAGATGACAATTTATTCTCTAATCTTTGCCACATCTTTTCTCCAGTTAATCCTGTATAATCTAATGTATCCAAATTCCATTGAATTGCATAATATCCTTTATCCGTTGCTGCTTTTATTACTATATTATTATACTCTCCGTATGGAGCCCTATATAGACTTGTTCTTCTCCCTATTAATTTTTCTATTTTATCATTACTACTTTCTATTTCCTCTATATTTTTTTCATAACTTAAATTATTTACATGTGGATGTGTATTACTATGACTACCTATTTCATGACCAGCTTCATTTATTTTTTTTACATATTCAGGATATTTATCAATCCAATCCCCAACCATAAAAAAAGTAATTTTCACTTGATTGTCTTCCAAAATTTTTAAAATTTGATCAATATCATCTGCATTCCAAGCACAATTCATAGTTAAAGCTACTTTGTTCTGTTTAGTTTCCACTTGATAAATTGGTAATAATTTTCCATCTGTAGCAGACGTCTCTACTGTTTTTGAACTATTAGTATTCATGTTACTTACAGCACAAAATAACAATATAACTGTTGCCATAGACACTAAATATGTATAAATTTTCTCTTTACTAAATACAAAAAACATATAATCACCTGTTAATATATATTCCAATTTTCTATCAATATGACTATAAACATATATTTTTAATAGCAATACTACATATAAATTTAACATTTTTTATTATTTAAAATATTCTAATATACCAGTATAAATTCCCCACGCTAATTTATTTTGATAACCATCTTCTAATAATTGCTTTTCTTCTTCAGGATTAGACAAAAAACCACATTCTACAATAGAAATTGGAATTTCAACATGTTTCATAATATATACTGTATCTAATTTCATAGCAATTCTTTTATTTTCTTTTTGAATTGATTCGTTTAAACTTGATTGCAAAATTTTAGCTAATCTCATACTATCTTCATTCTTGCCATTGTAAAAACATTGCCATCCCCAATATTGCTGTTGTGGAATTTTATTTAAATGAATACTAACAAAAATATCAGCACTTGAATTATTACCTATTTTTACTCTATTCCTAATATCTGATATCTTTTTTTCCTTTAATGTTTGCTTATCTAAATCATAAATTGCTTTTTCATCTGAACGAGTTAATATTACTGTACATCCGCTTTGTTCCAATAAATTTTGTACCTTAAAAGCTATTTTTAAATTTGTCTCTGCTTCAGTTGTCCCTGAACTACTTTGAGCTCCTTCATCTGGTGTACCATGTCCAGCATCTAAAACAACTACTTTACCCGATACCGGAGTGGCTGTAGCTTCTTCTAGTTCATCATCCATTTTAATTTTAGTATTCTGATATGCATAAGAAAAAATTCCTAATAATAAACAAATTACAAGAAAAGCTAATCTCTTTTTTTGAAAAATCAACATATAAATTTCATTCCTTTCATAAAAAAACTCTTACTAATTTATATAGTAAAAGTTCTTTTTTATACTTATTTTATTTAAAATTATTAACTTATATTTTTTCTTTTATCAATTGCATAACTGCTACCCATAACAGATTTTGCAGCATGTTTTACTTGTGCACCTATTTCACCAATTTCCAGCATATTTGAAAATCTATCTTTATCAGCCTCTACAACTCCTATAGAAATAGAAGTAAGTGGAAATTGTTCAATAATTCCTTTTCTATTTGCAACCTCTATATATCCCTTTTCATTATCATCTTCAGTAAAAAACTTTGTAACCTCTACATCAAAATTAGCAATTATAGACTCACACAATTTTTCACAATGCAATATTGGCACAATTGCTATAAAGTCATCTCCACCAATATGCCCTATGAAAGCATTATCTGCAATATTTGAATGTATACATCTTATAATTGTATCTGCTGTAAATTTAATAATCTCATCACCCTTTAAAAATCCATAAACATCATTATATGCTTTAAAATTATCTAAATCTAAATATAAAACAGAAAATTCCTCATGATTTGAAATTCTTTTTTTCAACTCGGCATGAATTTGAACATTACCTGGTAAGCCAGTTAATGGACTAATTCTTCTATTTATTGTCAATAATCTACTCAAATTTTTAATTGTATAATACAAATATTGCGCATTTACTGGTTTTTTTATATAGTATTCTACTGATTCTTTTAAAATTTCAATTCTATGATTTCTTTCTGTTTCAGATGATACTACAATAATAGGAGTAATGCTATTATCTTCATCTCTACGAATTCTTTTACACAATTCTAATACATCAACTTCAATAGCATCTTCATTAATTATAATAATAGAAGGTATATTCTTTAGTGCATAATCTATCTTATCTGATGTTACACTAATAAATTTAAATTCCTTATCATTTTTAAATAATTCTTCAAATACTAAAATAGAAGATTCATCATCATCTATAATATATATTTCTTGTATCATATTTACTCCTTCCTTTGTAACTAACTATATTTATACTTTTAAATTTATACTTATTTATTAATTTTTTCTTTATTATTTCTATTTCTTATAACATCTAATTTTTTATTTAAAATTTCTGTTATTTCTTTGGTTTCAATTGCTGGGAAAGCTTTCTTTAATCTGTAAACTCTCCTATATAAATTACGAAAAATTCGATTCTTTCTCTTTTTTAACTGTTCTAGGCTCTTTTGCAACTCTTGTTTAATTTCAATTGACTTGTTAATATTATTTTTCTTATTGATATTTCTTATTTCATCTATTTTTCCTTTTATTTGTTCATTCAATTCTTCTATTTTATCCAATGTAGCTCTAATTCCTTTTATTTTTATAATACTAATAACTGTATCTATCATAAAAATAACAGATATTGTAATAAATATTATCTTTAAAATTATTGGATTAACACTTTGCAATATATTTACTACAAAAGGATGAATAAAATGAATAAATATCACACCCAAAATTCCCCAACATACAGAATTAAATAGACATATCCTACCCTTCAAATTAAATTTTTGATCAGAATAATCCCAATACTTCGTTTTAAAAATTTTCTCCAACAATACTCCAACAATATATTCCCATGCGGAAAACACTAAAAAGCTTATAATAAACAACAATACTATATTATCCTTAAAATATCGTAAAAACAATAACATTATTATTGCTCCAACACCATATATTGGACAAAGAGGACCATTCAGAAAACCTGAATTTACAATCCTCTTTTCGCAAAAACTTCTATAAACACTTTCTAATATCCATCCAGCAATTGAATATATCAAAAAATAGATCCATAAACTTTCAATGTTTAAATTCACACTATCCACCTTATTATTTAACTAATCTTCCTTTTTGTACTGTTGTAACATCACTAGCATTATATACAGTAACTTCTATAATATTTTCTCCATCTTGTAATTCAATTGGTAAAGCATAATCAAATTCCTTTAGATGGTAATTTGCTAAGTTAATTACATATTTTTTTTCTTGTTCATCATTTAGAACTATTTCTATTTTACTAAGTTCTTCTTCATCTGTTACATGAATAACAAATCGAGTATTATCTTCATTACTATCAATTGTTAATGTTGGTTTAGACACTCCATTAATTTTTTGAACCTTTTTATCTGTTTTATTATTTTCATCTACAACTATTACTGTTAAAGTATGTAATCCCTTTAACGCATCAATCTCTTGATTAATTGTTTTATCATTTATTTGGATTGTCTCTTCATCTTCATCATCCCAACGATAAGTCATATATGATATAGTTGTATCTCCATCATAGGTAATTTTTATCTTATTTCCACTTACTTCAAAATTAATATTACTTTCTAATTCATATTGTTTTTCATAAGTTGATTCTTGTCCATTTCCATCAACAACACGAATATATAATGTATTATTACCAGATGGTATTTCTATTTCTTGTTCTACATATTTTCCATCATTTCCATTAATAGTTGTTTCATCATCATCATTCCAGTTATAATATACTTTTGAAATTGTTCCAGTATTATGCATTACTTTTAATAAAACTGTTGTATCTGTTTTATTTTCCAACGTAATTACTGGTTTTTCTGCAGTTTTTGTAGTTGTTTCTCCTTTTTTTAATAAAGTATATGCACCCATTCCAATTAAAACAACTGCAAATATAATAAGTACTGCTACAAAGAAAATTACTATACTTTTTATATTTTTTGGACCATTCTGTCCACTTTTTTTACCATTATTATTAGGCATATTGGTAGAAAGTATTTGATTCATATTAAGTCTCATTCCCTTCTAAAGGTATATTTCTAATTTATACTAATACCTCTTAATTATCAAAAGAATTATACCATACACAATTTTAAAAGTAAACAACTAGATTTAAAAATCAACAGAAAAAAATTACAGTTTAGTAAGAAAATATATGATTACAAGGAGGCTAGCTCTTACGGTTTTATACTTGATTGAGTTTCTAAACTGTTCATTGCACTCAAAAATAAAATCTAATATTAAAAATTGAGACTCTTTCACTCAGGTATAAAACCATAAGAGCTAGTCTCCTCGTAATCATATATTTTCTTACCAAACTGTAACAGAAAAAAACTTACCACATAGTGATAAGTTTTTTTTCTATATTTTATAATACATATTTTTTAATTAATACTATTCCAGCTGCTGCTGTTACCAATACTAAAAATCCTAATCCAAAATAAACTTTCGCTCTACCTGTTGATATAGATAATATAACAGGTGCCTCATCTTGATCATCTTCCCCTGGTACTTGGTTATCTGGTGTTGAATCTCTATCTGGTACATCTTTATCATTATAGTCCTCTGAAATTTCTGCTATATTTGTTTTTAATCCAAAATTGTCTTTTCCATTAATCCATGTAAGAATTACTTCCACATCTGCACTTTGTCCCGGTTGTAATAAAGTATTTTCTAATGCTTTTGTAGATATAACATTATTACCTTCATCTTTCCAATTTGGATTATCCTTTGCAACAAATTTTAATCCTTGTGGTACATAATCAGTAATTTCTTTTGCATATCCTGCAATATCACCTTCATTTGTTACTCTAATTGAATATTTAAATTTAACTGTTGTTGAATTTAATTTTTTCCTATTTATCTCAACTTTTACAGCTGGTTCTGGATTCATATCAGGTGTATGTCCTGTTTGTGTTACTGTTTCTTTTCCATCTTCAATAACAATAGCTTGTGTTACCCATTTTCTTAGTGCTAAATCAAAATATGTTAATTTAATTTTTTCTTGATCTTGATCATCTTCTCCATCAATCCATTTATCTGGTGTAGAATCATCATCATCAATTGGATTACCATCTTTATCTGTATCATCTGTAATTTGTGCTGAATTTATAATAATCTTATCTGATTCATTTGTTTCTACAACTTTAAATGCCACTTTTACATCTGCATAATCTGGATTTGTATCAGAAATTTCTTGTGTTCCATCAAAAGCCTTAAGCAGTGCAGGATTCTCTTTAATTGTCGTATTTTTTGCCATTCTAGCTTCTCCTTGTTCTTTTGATAAATAATCTGTTGTTATTTTTACTGCTTTTGAAACTTCTGTTGTTTCTTTTCCTTCTGAATCATACATTACCCATCTATATTCTTTATTTAAATCATTATCTGGCAAATATTCTAATCCTTCTGGAATGTCATCAGATACTTTACTTGCATATCCATCAATTTCACCTTCATTAAACACTCTTATTGTATAAATAACAGTATCTTTTGTTGTAACTTCTACAGGTTCTTTTGTATGTTCATATGTAATTTTATTGTTTTCATTATCATAATTTACCTGTGGAACTCTTGATGTTATTTCTTTATCATTTACTCCTGTAATGAATTTTCTTAATGCTAAATCAAATCTTTTAATAATAACTTTATCAAAATCATCGTCATCTTCTTGTCCTGGTATATATTCACCTTTTTCATCATCTTTATATTCTGGTAATTTATCATCAGATGGTAATACAACATTATCAACTTTTGAATCTCTGTCTGTAACTAATTTTTTATTTTCATCTTTACTTACAGTAATTTCAGCAATATTTGTTTGTTTTTGTGATGTTGGTACATCATTTTTCACTTTACACATGATTGGAACTTCTTTATAAGATAATACTATTTTTCCATCATCATTTGTCTTTGCTTTTTCTATCATATGATTATCTAAATATGCAGTAGTAACAGTTCTACCATCACTTGAAACTGTCCAGCCATATTGCTTGTTAAAATCATTATCTACATATTCTAAATAAGCTGGTAGATGGTCTTTTATCTCACTTGCATATCCATTAATATCTCCTTCATTGTATACTCTTAACATATATACAACAATATCACCTTTATTTACTTGTACAGGTTCTTTTGAATGTTTATAAATTGCTGTTGTAATTAGTTTTCCATTCTCATCAACAGTATTTAATTTTGATGTATCTACTATAGGAGCTCTTGTATAAGTTCCATCAGCATTTTTTAAATAATCTTTTGTATCTATTTTTGAATCACTACTTACTGCAATTATAAATTTTCTCATTGCTAAATCAAATGATTCTAATTTTACAGTATCATAATCTTCATCATCTTCATATTTTTTCCAGATATCTGTACTAGAATCTCTATCGTCTACTGGATTTCCATCTTTATCAGAATCTCCTGTAATTGCTGCTTCATTCCTAATTTGTGTTTCTGTTCCTTCATCAGAAACTACTTCCATATAAACAGATACTTCTTTATAATCTGGATTTTTCTCACTAATATTATTAATATATCCTTTTGATGAGTCAAAAGCTTTTATTAAATTAGCACCTTCTGTTCTTATTTCTGCTCCTTTTCCTTTTGCTAAATAATCAGTTGTAACCATTGTTGCTTTATTTGTTGAAGTATCAACACTCTTTATTGACCATATTCCTTGGTTATATGTTATTGCTGTTTTTTCATCTGCAGTCAATGTTGTATCTGATTCTAATTCATCATCCATTTTTTCTGACCACATAAATTCTAATCCTTTTGGAATATCTTCTGTTATTTCTGAAGCATATCCATCAATATTTCCTTCATTATATACTCTAAATGTATATTTTACTATATCTCCTTTTTTAACTGCAACTGGTTCTTTATTTACTGTGTAACTTGCTGTAGTAGCTGTTCCATTTGCTAAATTTGATATATCCACTTTTTCTATTCTTTCTGGAACTTTTGTACCATTTACTTCTACAATTCTTTTTACTAATTTCAAGTCAAATTGATAGTTTCTAACTTCTACATAGACATGTCCATCTGTATTTAAAGACACTTTTATACGATCAGCAACACTAGCTGTAATATCTTTTCCGTTATTATCTACCACTTTATATGATACCTTATCTACTTTATAAGTATTGTCTTCTAATTTTTTTGTTACTGTTACAGTAATTGTTCCATTAAATTTTGTATATGAGCTTGGTGCCACTGTTTCTTTAATAACATATGTATCTGCAGTTGAAACATTTGCAGATGTTATTTGAACATTGCTTGCAATTTCTAATTTACCTGTTACATTTTTTGTTTGTCCATTTACATCAAATGTAGCCTGTTCATTTAATTGATTTCCTTTGCTATCTTGTTTTATCAAAACAACATTATATAATCCTTCATTTTGTTTCTTTATAACAAGTTTTTCAAAGTCATCATCATCTTGTTGTCCTTTATAATAATAATTTGAATCAGATAAATCTTCCTTATTACTATCATTTCCTTTGTAGTTTTCCATATTATCTTTGTTTACATTAGGTACTGTTGATGGTTCTGAATCCCTATCCAAACCAGGTTGATTTGTTATAGTCTGATTATTTACTGCATCAAATGCTTCACTTATCCATGCAACATTTGTTAAAATTTTATCTCCAACAGTGTTTGCTGTCGCTGTAACTATAGCCTCTATTTCTATAGTCTCACTTTGCAAGTTACCTTTTGTATAAGGATTTATATTATTTTTATTATCAGAATTTCTTACTATAGTCAAGCTATTTGTATTTTCATCATAATTTGCTGAAAAACCACTAGTATTCAATTTTGAAAATTTTAAACCTGTTGGTAACTGATCAACAATCTTTGTTGCTCTTCCAGCTTTGTCACCTTCATTATATACTGTTAAATTATATGTTACTACACTTCCTGTTTTTACAACTACTGGATCTTTTCTATGTTTATATGTAGCTGTTGTTCCTGTTTCTAATGTAGATAAATCTATATTTGGTACTCTTGAATTTGAACCACTCAATTCAACTCCATCAACTTTAGTAACATACTTACTTAATGCTAAGTCAAATTCTTTTACTTGTTCTGGTAATTTTTCAATTAAAATAATTGGTTGTACATTTGTATCTGTTGCATTAGTATATAAAGTTACCTTCGTTTTTGAAGTTGCTGTTCCATTTTCATATGTTATTGCATTTCTATTTGCTGTATAAATTAAATAATTGTATAACATATTTGCTTGTTCTTGTCTTTGTAATCCATCACCGATTTGAACTCCATTTTCACTAAATTTTAAATTGTAATCACTTAAGCTAGTATAATTTAAATTTCCTGATTGACTTTTTTCTAAAGTACTATAAGTTAGCCATGATGTTTTAGTTGGTAAACCACCACTCATATATTCTTCATCATAATTATTAAATACTCTTTCAAAGATAACATCATCATGATTTGAGAAATACCAAATTGCAGCTTGTTGAACAGCTTCTATATCACTATCTGTTAATGAAACTGTATAATCCTCATCGTAAATATTCGCTGCATTTAATAATGCAGTTTTTTCTGCTGAAGTAGATACTCCTTTTAAATATAGCAAATCTGTCAATGCTAATAGATTATTAAAATATCCATTATTCACAATACTTTGTAATACAGTATTTCCAGAAGATAAAATTGCAGTTTTTTCTGTTTTTAAATCATAAGATCTATTATAAGCTGCAATATCATTTACATTTCTAAAACCAACTCCTGCTCTAACACAATAGTAATTACCTGTTGTATAATTTCCTGCCACATTTGTATTATATTTTACAATTTGCCATATTTTGGTTCCAACTATTGAAGCTGTTGTAGATCCATTAGCATATGGATCATTAATACCATAAGCCATATTATTAGGAGTTGTTCCACTTCTAAATTCTTGTACACCAAAATAAATTGGAGTTGAAAGGTCTGTTGCTTTTACCTTTGTTGATATTGTCATTAAAGTTAATACAAATATCATACTCATTATTGTAAACAAAATATTATTCTTTTTCATAAAAACTCTTCTCCTTTATTTAATAACCTTTAACATTATTTTATTTCATATCTTTATTTAAGTCAATAGGCTAAAAATACTCATTTTTATTTTATAATTATATGATGTTCAACCTCCTACGGAAACCACTTTTTTTAAGTAAGATCTATTTTTTCGCCTACATTACAATTATATTACATTTTCGTCATAAAATCAATATTTTATGTAAATAATTTTAGTTTTAGCTTTATTCCGTAGCATAATAAAAAATTATATATTTTTATCATATTTAAAACCAATATTTTATATGATTATATAGAGGTGTATTATGAAAAAAATAATAATAAAAACATTGACCATATTCTTAATCTTCATTTATATTTTTTCTATAATATGTTATGCTGATGATTCAGATGACACTGAATCAATTGATATAAATTCAGAAATAGAAACTTCTGTTAATGCTTTAACCGAAATTAAAAATCCAGATTTAAATTCCAGAGCTTGCGTTGTAATTGACCGTAATACTAATACTATTCTATATGGAAAAAATGAAAACACAAAAAGAAAAATGGCTTCAACTACCAAAATTATGACTGCAATAATTATTATAGAAAATTGTAAGTTAAATGAAAGCATTGAAATATCAAAAAAGGCTGCAAATACTGGTGGTTCACGCCTTGGCTTAAAAACTGGAGACAAAATAACTATATTAGACTTATTATATGGTTTAATGCTTCATTCTGGAAATGATGCAGCCGTTGCTCTTGCAGAATACGCAGGAAATGATATTCCCGGTTTTGCAGAAAAAATGAATAAAAAAGCTCAAGAATTAGGACTTAAAAATACTCATTTTGAAACTCCTCATGGATTAGATTCAGATGAACACTATACTACTGCATATGAATTAGCCTTACTTACAAATTATGCTTTAAACAATCCAACGTTTTCAAAAATAGTTGGAACTAAAAATTATACAATCACAATAAATGGTTATTCAAAAGATTTATCCAATACAAATGAATTGTTAGGAAACTTGGATGGAGTTTATGGTGTTAAAACTGGATTTACTAATGGTGCAAATAGATGTCTAGTTACAGCATGCAGAAGAGATAACTTAGATATAATTTGTGTTGTATTAGGGGCAGACACTAAAAAATTTAGATCTACAGATAGTATAAAACTAATAAATTATATCTATCAAAACTTTAAATTAGTTAATATTCAAGAATTTATTAATAAAGAATTCGAAATTTGGAAAACTAATAATATAAATACTTTTTATATAAATAAATATAATTATCTAAAAAATAGTAATTTCAACATAGAAATAGAACCTTTAAAATATTCTATTATTCCTATTAGAAAAGATTTTATTAACTCATTGTCAATTAAAATCACTTGTAAAAAATCATTTGAAGCCCCACTATATGGAGGCACTAATATTGGAAATATAGAACTCATAAGCAATAATTCTGTAATTAGTAATTGTAATATTTATAATTCATATACCATTTATAAAAATTCTATATTTTCCTACACAATATACTTCTTTAAAAATTTTACTAATATTGTAGCAAACATACTATGAAAGTTTATAGCCAAAATATATTATTGCCAATATATAGATATTTTTTTCTGTACTCTAATGTAAAAAAAGCTAAGAATGTTGTACTTAGACCTTAAAAATCAAATATTTCTTTGGTTCAATACAACATCCTTAGCTTTTCTATTATTCAACATTATCTTTTATGTAATCAACTACATCTCCTACTGTTACAACTTTTTCAGCATCGCTATCAGGAATTTCTATATCAAATTCTTCTTCAATAGCCATTACTAATTCAACTATATCTAAAGAATCAGCACCTAAATCATCAATAAATGAAGCTTCCATTGTTACTGATGTATCTGTTACACCTAATTGTTCAACAATTATACCTTTTACTTTTTCAAATATCTCTTCTGAACTCATCTTCTCGAGTTCACCTCCTCTCAAGTTTTAAAAAATATGTATTATCTTTATTTTTATAATACTTTTATATTATATGTTATTATTTTTGTCAAGTATATTTGACAATTATTTAAAATTTATACTAACCATTCACATTTGTATCTGTAAATGCTTCTATCATCTTATCTACAGCTTTATTTTCAACAAATTTTTCTGCTTGAAGTATCGTATATTCAAATAATTTTTCATCACTACTTCCATGTGCTTTTACTACTGGTTTTTTCACACCCAAAAATAAAGCACCACCATATCTTTTATAATCCATTGTATTAGCAAATCTATTTATAGCTGGAAGTGATGGAATAGAAGCAATTTTAGAAAATATATTTTTTAATAAACTTTCTTTTAAAGACTTTTTAACAAATTTTCCTAATCCTTCTGTTGTTTTTAAGAACACATTTCCTGTAAATCCATCTGCAATTATTGCATCTATTTTTCCAGAAAAAGCATCTCTACCTTCTACATTTCCAACAAAATTAATATCTAACTTTTCTGCATTATTTTTTATTAGGTTATAACTTTCTTTTACTAATTCATTTCCTTTTGTCTCTTCTGTTCCGATATTTAATAATCCTATAGCAGGTTTTTCGATTCCAAACGTATTACGCAAATATATCGTTGACATCTGTGCAAACTGCAATAAATTTATTGGCTTACAATTTGTATTAGATCCACAATCCATTAATAATAACTGACTTTTATATGCTGGTAAAATTCCTGCTAACGCTGGTCTATCTATTCCTTTAATTCTTCCTACAAGTAATGTTGCTCCTGCAAGCAATGCTCCTGAATTTCCTGCAGATATAAATACATCTCCTTCACCTTGCTTTAACATATTAAAACCTACTACCATTGAAGAATCTTTTTTATGTTTTATTGCAACTGTTGGTTGATCTTCCATTTCAATTGTTTCTGTTGCATTATATATTTTTAATCGGTCTGATATCTCTTCAACTTCTTTTCCATAGAATTCTTTTATTTTACTTCTAATTATATCTTCTTTTCCTACTAAAATAATTTCTGCTTTTATTTTATTTATTGCATTTATAGCCCCTTTTATATTGGCATCTGGTGCATTATCTCCACCCATCACATCTAGTATTATTTTCATTTTCTATTAATTCCTCCTAAAGTATAAACTCGATTTTTAATTACTAAATTATAATTTTATTTGTTTATATATTTTATTTATAATATAATAATTTTATTATTGTTTACTAAAAAATGCAATAGTTTTCTAAAATTTGTACAAAAAAAAGAGAAAAGTTTAACTTTTCCCTTTTTTATTTATAAATTATTCGATGATGTCAGCAACAACACCTGAACCAACTGTTCTACCACCTTCACGAATAGCGAATCTTAATCCTTTTTCGATAGCGATAGGTGTAATTAATTCGATTGTCATGTTAACGTTATCTCCTGGCATAACCATTTCAACACCAGCATCTAATTCAATAACACCTGTAACGTCTGTTGTTCTGAAGTAGAATTGTGGTCTATATCCATTAAAGAATGGAGTATGTCTTCCACCTTCTTCTTTAGTTAAAACGTATACTTGTGATGTGAATTTTGTATGTGGGTGAATTGTTCCTGGTTTACATAGAACTTGACCTCTTTCAATGTCTTTTCTATCAATACCTCTTAATAGAACACCAATATTATCTCCAGCTTCTGCTTGGTCTAATAATTTTCTGAACATTTCAACACCTGTAACAACAGTTTTTCTTCTTTCTGTTGATAAACCGATGATTTCAACTTCGTCTTGAAGTTTAACTTCTCCTCTTTCTACTCTACCTGTAGCAACTGTTCCACGTCCTGTGATTGTGAATACGTCTTCTACTGGCATTAAGAATGGTTGGTCAATTGGTCTTTCTGGTGTTGGGATATAACTATCAACAGCAGCCATTAATTCTTTCATAGGTGCATATACAGGATCATTAGGATCTGTAGATGTACTTTCAAGAACTGCTAATGAAGAACCTTTTATTACTGGAATTTCATCTCCTGGGAAACCATATTCTGATAATAAGTCTCTAACTTCCATTTCAACTAATTCTAATAATTCTGGGTCATCAACCATATCACATTTATTTAGGTAAACAACGATGTATTTAACACCAACTTGTCTAGCTAATAAGATGTGTTCTCTTGTTTGTGGCATTGGACCATCAGCTGCTGAAACAACTAATATAGCTCCATCCATTTGAGCAGCACCAGTAATCATGTTTTTAACGTAGTCAGCATGTCCTGGGCAGTCAACGTGTGCATAGTGTCTGTTATCTGTTTCATATTCAACGTGAGCTGTATTGATTGTGATTCCTCTAGCTTTTTCTTCTGGAGCTCCATCGATTTGATCATAAGCTTCGAATTTAGCTTTTCCTAATAATGATAAATATTTTGTAATAGCAGCAGTTGTTGTTGTTTTACCATGGTCAACGTGTCCGATTGTACCAATGTTAACGTGTGGTTTGTTTCTTTCAAATTTTGCTTTTGCCATTTTAAAATTCCTCCTCTTTTTAGTTAGCTTTTTAGGCTTTTCATAAAACAATTTCAATATTTTATATATTAAAAACTATTTTTACCTTTAGCTACTTTTATTTTTTGAAATTTAATAACTTAATATTATATTGCACCTGCATTTTATAACATATTTTATAAAATTGCAAGTAATTTTACTAATTATTTACAACAATTAGTCTTTTTTAGCTCTTGAAGCAACAATTGTATCAAGAACTGATTTTGGAACTTCTTCATAATGAGATGGTTCCATAGAGTATGAACCTCTACCTTGAGTTTTTGAACGTAAGTCTGTAGCATAACCAAACATTTCTGATAATGGTATGAATGCTCTAATTTCTTGCATTCCGTCATTAGCTTCCATTCCTTCCATTCTACCTCTTCTTGAGTTTACATCTCCAATAACATCTCCCATATATTCTTCAGGAACTGTTATTTCAACTTTCATAATTGGTTCCAAAATAACTGATTTAGCTTGTTTACATCCTTCTTTAAACGCCATAGAAGCAGCTATTTTGAAGGCCATTTCTGAAGAGTCAACTTCATGGTATGATCCATCAACTAATGTAGCTTTGAAATCTATAACTGGGTAACCAGCTAAAATTCCGCTTTCAGCAGCTTCTCTCATACCTTGTTCAATTGGTTTAACATATTCTTTAGGAACAGCTCCTCCAACGATTTTGCTTTCGAATTCTACTCCCTTACCTGGCTCTAATGGTTCCATTTCAAACCAAACATCACCATATTGTCCTTTACCACCAGATTGACGAATAAATTTACCTTGAACTTTTACTTTATTTCTAATTGTTTCTTTGTAAGCAACTTGTGGTTTACCTACATTACATTCAACTTTGAATTCTCTTTTTAATCTATCTACTATGATATCTAGGTGTAATTCACCCATACCTGCGATAATTGTTTGACCTGTTTCTTGGTTTGTGTAAGCTTTAAATGTTGGATCTTCTTCAGCAAGTTTTGCTAAAGCAATTCCCATTTTTTCTTGAGCTGCTTTATCTTTTGGCTCAATAGCTATATCAATAACTGGTTCAGGGAATTCCATTGATTCTAGGATTATTGGATGATCTGGATCACATAAAGTATTTCCAGTTGTAACATCTTTTAAACCTACTGCTGCAGCAATATCACCAGAATATACTTTATCAATATCTTCTCTATGATTTGCATGCATTTGTAAAATTCTTCCTACTCTTTCTTTTTTATCTTTGCTTGAATTTAGAACTGTTGATCCAGATTCAAGTGTTCCAGAGTAAACTCTAAAGAAACATAATTTTCCAACAAATGGGTCTGTTGCAATTTTGAATGCTAATGCAGCAAATGGTGCGTCATCAGAAGTTTTAGCTTCTGTTTCTTCTCCATCTAATGTTTCACCTTTAATATGTGGTATATCTAATGGTGATGGCATATAATCAATTATTGCATCTAATAATTCTTGAACACCTTTGTTTTTGTATGAAGAACCACATGTAACAGGAACTATTTTGTTAGCTATTGTTCCAATTCTTAAACCTTTTTTGATTTCTTCTTCAGATAATTCTTCACCATCTAAATATTTCATCATTAATTCTTCATCTTGGTCAGCTACAGCTTCAATCATGTTAGCTCTCCATTTTTCAGCTTCTTCTTTCATTTCGGCTGGAATTTCTGTTTCAACGATGTGTTCTCCTAATTTATCATCTTGGATAAATGCTTTCATTTTTATAAGATCAACTATACCTTGGAAGTTGTCTTCTGCACCAACTGGTAATTGGATTGGAACTGCATTTGCTTTTAATCTATTTTTTAATTGATCAACACAAAGCATAAAGTTAGCTCCAGTAATATCCATTTTATTTACATATACCATTCTTGGTACACTATATTTATCAGCTTGTCTCCAAACCGTTTCTGTTTGTGGTTGAACTCCACCTTTTGCAGCTAAAACTGTAACAGCTCCATCAAGAACTTTTAAAGATCTTTGAACTTCAACTGTAAAGTCAACGTGTCCAGGAGTATCAATAATATTAATTCTATTATTTTTCCAGAAACATGTTGTACAAGCAGAAGTAATAGTAATACCTCTTTCTTGTTCTTGAGCCATCCAGTCCATTGTAGCAGCACCTTCGTGAACTTCACCTATTTTATGAGTTTTACCTGTATAGAATAATATTCTCTCTGTTGTTGTTGTTTTACCAGCATCAATATGAGCCATTATTCCTATATTTCTTGTTCTTTCTAATGGGTATGCTCTTCCTGCCATCTATATTTTCCCCCTCTCGGTTTATTTACTATATAAAACTTTATAAAATTTTTGTTAAAAGTGATTAGCTGTGCATTTTTGAGATTAATTACAAGCCGAAGTCGTACACTAGTACGTCGAGGTTTGTAATTAATATTGAAAATGTGCAGATGATTGCTTTTAACGAAAATTCTACCATTTGTAATGAGCAAAAGCCTTATTAGCTTCAGCCATTCTATGTGTATCTTCTTTCTTCTTAAATGCTCCACCGTTTCCAGCAACAGCATCCATAATTTCACCAGCTAATTTTTCAGCCATTGTTTTTTCATGTCTATTTCTAGCATAACTTACTAACCATCTTAAACCTAAAGTTTGTCTTCTTTCTGGTCTAATTTCTAATGGTACTTGGTATGTAGCACCACCAACTCTTCTTGCTTTAACTTCAAGAACTGGCATTACATTTTCTAAAGCTGCTTCAAAAACTTCTAAAGGATTTTTTCCTTCTTTTTCTTTTATGATATCAAAAGCATCATATACTATTTTTTGAGCAACTGATTTTTTACCATCTAACATGATATTATTTACTAATTTAGTAACTGTTTTGCTATTATAAATTGGATCTGGTAAAACGTCTCTTTTTGCTATAAATCCTCTTCTTGGCACTATTCTTCCCTCCTTTTAAATTTTTAAGGGGATACATCAATGTTCCTCCTTATTTTGATATTTTACAAAAATATCTTAGGTACTCTGATAGGAACTCCTATCCGCATAGTGCATTATAATCTATTTCTAAATTTAAGTACCCTCTGTTTTAATATTATAAACATTTTAAAAGAAATTAAAACATTTATAAACTACAAGTCCATTCTAAACAATTTATTATTTAGAAAAATTTAGTAAGTATTACAAGCACTACTTTTAAAATTTTCACGTTGCTAATTCCTAAAACTCGAACAAACACATTTTTATTTTTTGTTCATTCTTTATAAAACATTTTCAATCTACAGTTTTTAAGATTTGAATATTTTATATTTTAGTAATTTAAAAAATGGAATAAATTAGTTATATTGTGCATTTTTGAGATTAATTACAAGCCGAAGTCGTACGTGTGTACGTCGAGGTTTGGAATTAATATCGAAAATGTGCAAGATAGCTGATTTAGTTCATTTTTTTTATTTTTTAGGACGCTTAGCACCATACTTAGAACGAGCTTGCATTCTATCTTTAACACCAGCTGTATCTAATGTTCCTCTGATGATATGATATCTAACACCTGGAAGGTCTTTTACCCTACCACCTCTGATTAATACAACACTGTGTTCTTGTAGGTTATGTCCTATACCTGGGATATAAGATGTAACTTCATAACCATTTGAAAGTCTTACTCTGGCAACTTTTCTTAAAGCTGAGTTTGGCTTTTTAGGTGTAACAGTTTTAACTACTGTACATACTCCTCTTTTTTGTGGAGCTCTATTATTTGTTAATTTTTTATTTTTTGAGTTCCATCCATGTTGAAGAGCTGGTGCAGTTGATTTTGTTACTCCTGTTTGTCTACCTTTTCTTACTAATTGATTAATTGTTGGCACTTAAATTTCACCTCCTGTTTTTTATTTTTATATTTTTTGTGTAATATTTTTGAAATATTTACACTAAAAACGCTATAAACTGCTACGGAATTGCATAATACATGCAGTTTACTATAGCAGTTTATATTTTACCATTTTTACGTATATAAGTCAAGAAAAACTTAGAAAAATTCTAAGTTTTTCTTTTATTTACATTATCTTTCTTCCTCTTCCTCATATTTCAAATTATCTACTACATCAATAATATGAACTTCATCATTTGGAAAATCTATAATTTCATTTCTTTTTTGCATTTCTAATTCCTTAGATATTCTCAATGATTCTCTAAATGCCTCATTTGATACAACTTCTGCATCTACTTTTTCCAATTCATTTTCAAATTTCACATTTGAATTTGTATTTTCTTCAGTATTATTTGATACATTTTCTTGTACATTTGTATTTTCTTCAGCACTATTTATTATATTTTCTTCTTGTATAATATTTGAACCATTTTGCTCTCTTTCATTTGCTTTTGCAACTTTATTCGCAGTTTTATTTGTATTTGTTGAAGTATTTGTTTTGCTAACTTTTACTTTTTGTTCTTTTACATTTTCATCATAATTTTCAAAAGCTTTATCCACATCTTTTACTTCTTGTTTTTTTTCTGCAATATTCTCTCTATCTTCCACTTTAAAATTTGCTAATTCTACATCTTCTGCATTTACCCATTGTGCAATGCCATCAGCCACTACATGACACATTTTAGTAGTTCCAGCATCCTCCAAAAACGATTTATCCAAACCTTTTTCTTGCAAAGCTTTTTCCAAATCTTCACCAAAATTAATTTCTACAAAATTTCCATCTAAAGAATAATATCCTTCCTTATTAATTCTATATAATTTATCTTCCGGTGTTTGTTTTATAGATACCTTTTCAGTAGCATTTATACCATTCATCATCCTTAGTTCATCAGTTGGATTACTAAATAACATTGCACCATTCGCAACTTTAACATAACTCCCTACTGTTACATCTTTTTGTTCATTTTCTTGTTCTACTTCAACTTCAGCCACTTTTGCTTCAGTCGATTTATCGGTTCTTTCTTGTTTACTTTCTTTATCTATTTTCTCTGTATTCTTCAATTCTGTATTATCAACTTTAATTACCTCTTTTATATTTTCAGTATTTTTTTCAACATCTTGAGTAACAGTTTTTCCAGATTCTAATTGTTTTACATCTTTTGAATGTCCATTTAAAGCAAGAGCTCCAGCACTTAATCCCAAAGCTGCTAATATCCCTGCTATTTTTAATTTTGACTTATCCTGAATAACTTTTGCAATTCCTAAGTTCTTTTGTCTTATAGCAGTTCTTTTTATCTTTATATATTCTCTAATTGATAATTTTTCCTTTTTGTCCATTCCTTTTTTTCTTAAATCATACTCAATATCAAATTCAGGTTGTTTTTTATTTTTTATAGAATCTAAATAATCGTCTAGTAATTTTGGATTAGAATTACACAATGTAAATGCCAAATTTTCATCCATTTTTTTTATTTGTCTATTTGTTAATCCTTTTCCTTTAGCGTAATCTTTTATAGAATTTGTGTTAATTTCTGTAAGTTTACTTTTCCATTTTCTATTTTCATCTTTTTTAAATAAATTATATACAGTTTCTTTACCACGGCCATCTATATAAGTATAAGTATGTGTTTTTACATCAAATTTTACTTTAATTTTTTGTGTTTCTACATCCAAAATTTGTTCTAATTTATTTATAACATCCTCTATATTTTCTATTTTAAAATTATTTTCTACATAATTTATTGCATCCTCATATTGTTTGATTCTCTTTTCCGGACTCTCATCTCCTAATATAGTAGCATATTTTATTTTTGAATATTTTTCAAACTCTTTCTTATTATTCAAATATTGTTCTCTTGCCTCAAGTGCTTTCTTTCTCTCCTCTGGCTTCATCTGATGTATTTCTTCTTTAGTTTTTTCATTTAGTTTTAATTTTTCATATAATTCAAAAAATTTCTCATCTACTTGTTCTTCTTTGTATTTTTGAGTTTTTATTTTTTCCAATTCTGCATCATCTTTTACATCTTTATATTCCTCTAAGATTCTTTTATTAACCTTTAAATTTTTAATAATATTATTTAATATATTATTAAATCTTTTTGCTTCCATTTCTAGAACTTCATATAAATTTTTGTGATTTTGTGCTAATTGATTAATTTCATCTTTTATTTTTATATACTCTTCGCTATTTTTATCCTGAATCTTATTTGCTTCTTCTTTTAATTTTATTATTTCATTTTGGACTTTTAATATGTTATTCTTTGTTTTAATATAACTTTCTTTCCTTTCTAGAAGTGTCTCCATATTTTTCCTAATATCTTTCAAAAAACCTACATTATACATATTTTATCTCCTTTATACTTTATATAATATCTCACTAACTACAATTATACCAATAATTCAACAAAACTTCAATAGTATTATGTAAATTCCTCAAAATTTAACAATACTGTAATATTTTAGTAACATTACTAGAATTTTGCTAGGCTCCTTTGTGCTAACGCTTCATATCTCAATTTTTTATCTTTTATTTTTTTGCCTTCTAATTCCGGCAAAATCCCAAAATTAGCATTCATCGGTTGAAATTTATAATTTTCTGTTGAAATATATTTTGCCAATGCGCCTATCATTGTATAATTAGAAAAAACAATTTTATCATTTTTCAAATTTTTTTCTTCAATATCACTATCCATTTTTTTTGATATTTTTCCTGACATCTTTTCAAATTGTTTTACAGCATTTAATGCAGCAACCATTCCAGATGAAATAGATTCTACATAACCTTCTACCCCTGTAATTTGACCAGCAAAATAAATATTATTATTGCTTTTTAATTGATATGTTTCATCTAATAATTTTGTAGAATTTATATATGTATTTCTATGCATTACTCCATATTTTACAAATTCCGCGTTTTCAAGTCCTGGTATCATTGAAAATACTCTTTTTTGTTCTCCAAATTTTAAATTAGTTTGAAAACCAACTATATTATAAATTGTTCCCTCTTCATTATCTTGTCTTAATTGAACAACTGCATATGGTCTTTTTCCTGTTCGTGGATCATCAAATCCAACTGGCTTTAAAGGTCCAAATCTCAATGTATCTAATCCTCTTTTTGCCATCACTTCTACTGGCATACATCCTTCGAATATTTCTCTTTTTTCAAATTCATGTAATGTAACAACTTCAGCTTGTACCAACTCATTGCAAAAATTTTCATATTCTTCTTGGTTCATTGGTAAGTTAATATAGCTTTTCTCTTGCATATTTTGATTTTCAATTCTTTTCTTCCATTCTTCTAGACTTTCTTCTTTTTTCTTTTCTTGTTCATATCTATTTCCATAAAAGGCAATTGAAAAATTAATACTGTCCTTTGACACAATTGGAGCAGCAGCATCATAAAAATATAATTTGTCTTCTCCTGTAATCTTTGAAATTTCTTTTGATAATTTTTCTGAAGTCAATGGACCTGTCGCAATAATTACAATGCCATCATTTGCATTTATTTCTTTCTCATCACTCAAATTTTCAACCTCTTCATGGATGATTTCTATCAAAGGATTTTTTTCTATTTCTTCAGTAACTAATCTAGCAAATTTTTCTCTATCTACAGCAAGTGCTTGACCAGCTGGTACTTGTGTTTTATCTGCTACTTTTATTAATAAAGAATCTAATTTTCTTAATTCTTCTTTTAATAATCCACATGCATTCGTAATTAAATTTGATTTAAAAGAATTGCTACAAACAATTTCGGCTAAATCTTTATTTGAATGTGCTTCTGTGAATTTTACTGGTTTCATTTCATATAAACGTACTTTAATTCCTCTTTTAGCTATTTGATAAGCCGCTTCTGTTCCAGCTAATCCTCCACCAATAACTGTAATATAATCTTTCATAAATAACCTCTTTCTTTTTCAACCTAAAAAGCTTTATCTCTCTTGCTCTTCTACATTCTCAATCTTCTCTTCATCTTCAAATTCATTCCATGATTGTGATTCTTTTGAATTATATGAATCTCTTTTTAATTTTTTATAACGCATTTCAGCTAATCTCTTTTTTCTAAAAATAGCATCTTTTTTATCATATTCACAGTTATTTCTATCTAACTGAATATAAATTTTCACAATTTCTTCAAATACTTGCATCATTTTATCTTCGTCAAAAACAGCACTAGTATCTACTAAATCAATTAATTCTTGTAATTGATTATTTAATTTTTCTTCCTCCAATTCCTCCTGTCTCCCCTCTAATTTGTCTAACCAACTTCCCATTATAAACACTCCTTTTATTTATTAATTAAAACAAAATTATTTCTTACATCATAAATCAACTAAAAAGTTTCATTATATCTTCTTTTGACAATTTATTAATAAATGTTGCTTGTGTACTAAGTACTTTATCAGTAAGTTCTGCCTTTCTCTGTTGCAATTCATAAATTTTTTCTTCTATAGAATCCTTTGTAATCAACTTATATACTTGAACATTATTTTTTTGTCCAATTCTATAAGCTCTGTCTGTAGCCTGATTTTCTGCAGACAAATTCCACCATGGATCATAATGAATAACCATATCAGCACCAATTAAATTTAATCCTGTTCCTCCTGCTTTTAAAGAAATTAGAAATACCTTTATATTTTCATTTTGATTAAATTCATCAACTAAATCTATTCTTTCATCAACTTTAGTTGAACCAATTAATTTAAAATATTCAATTCCTTTTTCTTTTAGTTTTTGTTCAATCATAGGAAACATTGATGTATAACTAGAGAACAATAATATCTTATGTCTTGCTGAAATTCCATCTTCAATAATTTCCATACACTGTTCTAATTTACTACTCTCCTCATTATAATCATCTATAAATAATCCTGGATGGCAACAAATTTGTCTAAGCCTTGTTAATGCTGCTAAAATTTTAATTTGGCTTTTTTCAAATCCTTTATTATCAAATTCAGCTTGTAACTCTTGTTTTGCCTGTAATAAATATGACAAATATATTTTTCTTTGTTCTTCTTCCATTTCATTATACAATACTGTAACTGTTTTTTCTGGTAACTCTGTTAATACTTCTTTTTTTGTTCTTCTTAATACAAAAGGTTCTATTAACATTTTTAATTGTCCCATAACATCTTTGTCATCTTCTTTTACTATTGGTGTTTCATATTCTTCTTTAAATCTTTTATATGTAAATAAATATCCAGGCATAATAAAATCAAATATAGACCATAATTCTGCAAGAGAATTTTCTATTGGTGTACCTGTTAAAGCAAATCTTGTAATAGCATCTATTTTCTTGATAGCTTTTGCATTTTGAGTATTATTATTCTTCAAATATTGTGCCTCATCAGCAATCACAAAACGGAATATATAATTTTTTTCTTGATATATTTCTATATCCCTTTTTAGTAAATCATATGATGTAATAATTAAATCATATTTTTCTAATTGATTAATTTGCTTTTTTCTTTCAACCGAATTTCCTCTAATTACACATACTTTTAAATTTGGTGCAAATTTTTCTATTTCATTTTTCCAGTTAAATGCTAAAGAACTTGGAGAAACAACAATACTTGTTCTATTTTCCTCATTTTCTTTTATACTTTCAAGTAAAGTAATAATTTGTATCGTTTTTCCCAACCCCATATCATCTGCAAGTATACCACCAAATTTATATAAATCTAATGTTTTTAACCATTTAAAACCTATTTTTTGATATGCTCTTAATTTAACATCTATATTTTTAGGAATTTCTATATCACTATCTATAGAATCTTTGTCTAATACATTTACAATCTCTTTATATTCTCTATCTTTATTAACTTCTGTCCCCTTCAATTTTTTTAGTAACTCATTCAAATATAAGGTTCTATTAACTGGTAATTTAATACTTCCATTTTCAAGTTCTTTATAATCAATATCCATACCTGTTACTAACTCATCTAAAAATGCTATATCTTCATTATCTTGTAAATCTAAAAAACTTCCATCTTTTAGTCTATAATATTTTTTCTTTAACTTATATTTTTCCATGACTTCTTGTAACTCATCTGAATCTATATTTATGTTAGATAAATCTATAGCTAATAAATTGTTTTCTAATCTTACTCCCAAATTTCCTATTTTAGGTTTAGTAATTTCCTTAGTTTTAAAATTTTCTGTAACAAGTACTTCAAATTTTTTCATATAAACTGAAATATCATTTGTTAAAAATTCATATATTCTATCATTATCAGGTAATATAAATCTTAAATTTTGAGTATCAAACATAAATCCTGTCTTTCTGAAAAGATTTAATGCTTGAGTTTCCTCTATCATGTTTCGAGTACTTTTAAAATCTTTTTCTTCTTTTTGATTTAATGGATTAAATTCATTTTCTCCATAACAGAATCTTACATCTGCTATTAAATAATCATTTTTATCAAAATCCAAAAATACCTTTACATGGAATTTCTCTGGTTTATATTTTTTTATTTCATCATAAATATTGTCATCTATTTTTATAGCCTCTTTAACCTTTGGTAATAATATTGAAAATAAATCCCCTAATTCATCTTTTCCAAATGTAATTTCTGATAAATAATGTTCTTTAAATAAATTTAACAATTTCAAATTTGTTTGTTCAAATTCTTTGCTACATCTATATAGTTTATTGTCTTGTAAAATATATTTATATTTATTTCCTCTAAAAATTGTTACTTCATAAATATCAAAATCTGCACTAATTCTATATTCATCATCATTTATTTTTTCTAAACTAAAATCTAAATTAGGTTTTTGTTCTGAAAAATTTATTATTAAGTTTGAATATTCATTTTTAAATTCTACATTTTTTCCATTTAAAATCTCAAATATTTCATCTAAGCCAGTATTACTTAAAACAATATAACTCTCACTCAATGCTTTTCCATAATATTGATAACTACTATTGGCATTTGAATTAGTATAATAAATTATTTCTGAATATTTTATTATAAATTCTAATAACTCTTGACTTTCTTCTTCAAACATTTCTTTAGTATGAACAAATTTTAATTTATCCCCATATCTAACCAAATCTTTATTCATCATATTTTTATAGAACTCAGATAAATTCTTTAATTTGTACATTCTTTTATTTCCTATCTTGAATTCTATTTTCATTCTTTTATTGAATTTATCATAAATCAAACTTGGTTGTATTTTTATAGTTCCTTTGTCTTTAATTTCTGTATCATCAACATTTGAGTCAATTTGCTCTAGTTCTTCATTATAAATTGTATTTATTATTTGTGTAAAATTATTATATTTTTTGTTTTTATTACTTGCTTTTAGCATACTTTGTTTATTTTCTTGATTTGTCAAATTGATTGACTTAGAATCTGCAAAATACAAAACTGTTGCTAAACTATGTTTACATACTCCAAAATAATTATGATAATCCGGACATGTACATGATATATCTTCTAGTTCACCATTCTTTACAGCAATATATGTCTCATAATCATCATAATTTCCTTTTACTTTTGCTTTTAATTCAAAATTTGATTCATTATCATAAATTACTTTTGTTAAAGTGATTTTTTTTTGATTTTTATATCTTATTGCTTTTTCTCTTTTTTTTGTCCCTGCACTTTTGCATAATTCATCTATAATTTCTTGATTGACTAACATAGTTTTCTCCTTTACTTAGCTTACTATTATACTATATAATAAATATTTTTTCAAGAAAAAACACATCAAAAAGCTTACTGGTCAATAAGAAAATATATATCAAAAAAAGCCCTGTTATTTTTTCAGAGCTCTTCTATACATTACAATAAAATTATATTATCAAATTGATATGTTATGCTTTAGCCTTTTGTTTTCTTCTATAATATTTAGCTATTAGTTCATCTAATTCTATGCTTAGTTGATATATAATAGAATAATCTTCGCCATTTTCTATGCTTTTATTTAATTTATCTCTTAAAATACAAATTTCATCATTTAACATATCAATCTCTCCTTTTCTTTTTTTCTCCAACCTATATTTATAAATTACCACATCAAGCTCCTCAAGTCAAGTATTTTCAACACTTTTAATCAACTTTCGTACGACCCAATACTCCATTTTTCGACACAACTAATCACAAAAATACAGCATAAAACTTTTTACAAATTTTATCCTGTATTTTCAACAATAGTTTTTCTTAATTTTTTACAACAGATAATATCATTTTTCTCTCTTGAAAGACATCTTTCAAAATTTGATTTAAATATTCCAAATTTACTATTTCTACATTTTCTAAATAATCAAAACTATTTATTCCTTTAAAATAGTCTGATAAAAACATTCTTGAAATATCTACAACATCATCATATTCTTTTATATATTCTCCATAAATCATTTTTTTAGTTCTTTCCACATCCTCTTCATTTAATCCATTTTCAATACTGTATTTCACTTGTTGTTTAAACATTTTAAACAATTCCTGTGGATTATTTGATTGACCTGTTAATAATATATGTGCATAATTTTTATTAAAATCATATTCAATACTTGGACTCCAATAACAATTTCCTTTGTTATATAATTCTTTAAATAAATCTGAACTTGCACCAATAATCATATTTAATAAAATTTCAATTGCTATGTTTTTTCTAACTCTTTCTTTCTCTTCTGCTGGAGTATCTTTTATTCCAATTGTAAATAATGGCATACTCACTTCCATATTTTGTTCAACATATGATTTTACAATTTCTTGTGGCTCTTCATCAAATATTCTTTTTATCTCACCATTAGATTTATTATTAACTAATCTTTTTTTAATCTCTTCCAATAATTTTTCAGGTTCAAAATCCCCTGCAACTACCATTGCCATATTTGAAGGATTATAAAAAGTTTTATAACATTTATATAAAATATCTTTGTCTATATGACTAATTGTTTCTATAGTTCCTGTAATATCAAGTTTTACTGGATTATTATAATACATACATTCTAATGCATTTAGATACACTTTCCATTGTGGATAATCATCATACATCATAATCTCTTGTCCTATAATTCCTTTTTCTTTTTCTACATTTTCATCGGTAAAATATGGATGCTGTACATAATCCATAAATTCATCTAAAGCCTCATAAAAATTATCTGTAGCTTCATATAAATATGCTGTATGGTCATTTGTCGTGTATGCATTTGCACTAACTCCTATATCTGTTAAAACATCTAAACTATTTCTTCCATTTTCTTGTTCAAACATTTTGTGTTCTAAAAAATGAGCAACTCCTTTTGGAACTTCTGTTATTTCATTTTCGCCTGGCACTATAAAACGATTATCATTTGAACCATAGTTAGTTCCCCATATAATGTATTTTTTTTGGATTCCTTTTTTAGGTATAATCATTACAGTTAAACCATTTTTTAGTTTTTCTATATATAATTTTTCCTTTACTTTTGAATTTTCAATAATTTGCATTATTAAATCCTTCCTCCTCTAAATTTAAAATTACTATTATATATATCTAAATTCTTTAATTCATGAAAAAAATCTAAGAATTTCTAAATTTTTTTACAATTATTAATTCTTTAAAAAATAAATTGTATTAATAGTAACTTTATTTGCAATTTCTTGTATATCACTTTTTTTAATTTGTTCAATATTCTTCATATAAGTATCTAAATCAACTTCATTTTTTGACATTTCTTGCCCAAAATAATAAGTAATCTCTGTATCTTGTTCATCATCAATTGCTTTTATTGACGCAATAATTCCTTTTTTAGCATTTTGAATTTCATCTTCTGTAAAATCACCCTTTTTCATACTATCAATTTGTTCTCTTATTATCTTTAAAGCTTTATCGTAATTATTTATTTCAATCCCACAATTAATAAAAATGTTGTTTTTAAACCTCATATAACTAGAACTAGCTGTATATGCTAGACTTGCCTTTTCTCTAACATTTTGAAATAATTTAGAATTTGCACTACCTCCTAGCAAACTATTATAAAGCATTGTTGCATACCTTTTACTATCATCATTTATATTTACATCTAATCCTATAACAACTTTGCCTTGTGTTACATCCATAGATTCTGTTATTTCTTTTTCTTGTACAGATTCTTTTTCTTTAATTTCTGGTACTACATAATTAGCTTCTCTTTCAACTAACTTCTGAATATTCTCATTTTCTTTTACAATTTCTTCTATATTTTCATACAAAATTCCCGATACAAAGATATCAATTTTAGATTCATTAATTAGTTTTTGATATTGTTCAAAAAGATTCTTTGCATCTATTTTTTCCAAATCTTCTGTATAACCATATTTATAAATTCCAAATGGTTCATCCTTATACATTTCTTCAATACATCTATCTAAAGCATATCTTGCTTTACTGTCTATTTTACCTTGAATTATTTGCTTTAAATTTTCTTTTTCTTGTTTCACATATTCTTCTTTAAAATATCCATTTTCTAAATAAGGATTAAAAATAATTTCAAATAATTTTTCAATTGCTTGTTGTAATAATTTTTCATTTTTATTAAAAGCAAATTCATCATTTATTGTTTCTAAATAAAATTTTAATACTTGGTTATCCCCAGTTTTATCAATTCCACAGTCAAAGCTTGCTCCATACATTTCTTCTAATTTTTTATTTATCTCTTCCTGTGTTGTCATATTTGCTGTTCCTCTTTTTAATACTGCTGGAATTAATGCATTTTTAGTAACATCTTCTCTTCGCAACTTTGTTGTTATCATAATAGAAATTAAATTTGTTTTAAATTTTTCTGTATTTATTATATGAAGTTTAATTCCTTTTTTTATTATACTTTCTCTATATTTCACTAAAAATCATCCTTTCAAAATTTTTTAGTTGTATTTATTATCTATATTTTAACCTATTTCTGTCTAATAATACATAAATTAAAAGAAGTTCAATAAGAGCAAAATACATGATTATTTTTATATCTTCATGTCTCTTGTTTGTCTTTGAACTTCTATTTCTAAGTAATTTTTAAATTAAAATTTTCTTTTTCTTGCTGCCTCTGATTTTTTCTTTCTTTTTACACTTGGTTTTTCATAGTGTTCTCTTTTACGAACTTCTTGTAAAACTCCATTACGAGCACATTGTCTTTTAAACCTTTTTAAGGCATCTTCTATATTTCCATTATTAACTTTGATTTCTGACATTTATATTCCCCTCCTTCCGGTCATACGAAACTGTATGTGGGTAAATTTTTCATAGGTTGAATTTTTTAAATTTTTCAAGCCTTCCCTATACGTTACACATTATACATTAATTTGATAGATATTGTCAATAGTTTCACGCCATTTTAATTATTAAATACAATTCCATCAATACAATTATCATATATAAATTGTTTTATTTATTAGACAGCAACAAAAAAACTTAAAAGAGTTTAAATCTTCTAAGTTTTTTATCAAATTTAATCTTTATCAGCAAATATTGTTTCAAATTCATCTGCTTCAATTTTTTCTTTTTCAAGTAATATTCCTGCAACGGCATGTAATTTATCAACATGATCTGTTAATATTTGTTTTGCTCTATTATAAGCTGTATCAATAATTTTCTTAACTTCTTCATCAATTATTCCAGCTGTTTCTTCAGAATATTCTCTAGCTTGAGCTAAATCTCTTCCTAAAAATACTTCACTTTGATCAGAACCTAACATTAATGCTCCTACTCTTTCACTCATTCCGTATTTTGTAACCATACTTCTAGCAATTTTTGTAGCTCTTTCTATATCATTACTTGCACCTGTTGAAATATCATTTAAAATCAATGCTTCTGCAACTCTACCACCAAGTAATGATACAATATTCTCTTCCATTTCAGTTTTAGACATAAAGTTTTTATCTTCAGTTGGACGATACATTGTATATCCTCCAGCCATTCCTCTTGGCACAATTGAAATTTGATGTACAGGGTCTTGCGTTTCTAAATAATGACTTACAACAGCATGACCTGCTTCATGGTAAGACACTAATCTATTTTCTTTTTCACTTCTTACTCTTGTTTTCTTTTCAGGTCCCATAGTAACTTTTACCATAGCATCTTCTATTTCTTTCATTCCAATTTCATTCAAATTTCTTCTTGCTGCTAATAATGCTGCCTCATTTAGTACATTTTCTAAGTCAGCTCCTGCAAATCCTGATGTATTTTTTGCTATTACTTTTAAATCTACATCATCAGCAAGTCTTTTCTTTTTAGCATGAACTTCTAATATTTGTTCTCTAGCTTTTACATCTGGTGCTCCAACTACTATTTGTCTATCAAATCTTCCAGCTCTTAATAATGCTTTATCTAATACGTCTGGTCTATTTGTAGCTGCAAGTACTATAACACCTTCATTATCTGAAAATCCGTCCATTTCAACTAACAATTGATTTAGTGTTTGTTCTCTTTCATCATGTCCTCCACCTAAGCCTGCTCCTCTTTGACGTCCAACAGCATCAATTTCATCTATAAATATTATACATGGTGCATTTTTCTTAGCTTGTTCAAATAAATCTCTTACTCTTGAAGCTCCAACACCAACAAACATTTCTACAAAGTCAGAACCACTTATTATAAAGAATGGTACTCCTGCTTCTCCAGCTACTGCCTTTGCTAATAGTGTTTTACCTGTTCCTGGTTGACCAACTAATAATACTCCTTTTGGTATTCTAGCTCCCATATCTGTAAATTTTTTTGGATTTTTTAAAAATTGTACAATCTCTTGTAATTCTTCTTTTTCCTCGTCAACACCTGCTACATCATCAAAAGTAATTTTATTTCTATCTGCTGGTGTCATCATTCTAGCTTTACTCTTTCCAAAAGACATTGTCTTTCCACCATTTTGTCCATTTGCGGCTCCACCCATCATAAAGAACCAGAAAATAAAGAATATAATTAGAATTCCAAATGGTGTTAATAAACTTAAAATAATAGAAAATACAGATTCAGAATTTTCTTCTAAAGTAAATGATCCGTTTTTTATAAAATCTTCTGTATAATTCATAAAACTTTCCATATTTGGAATATTAACCTGTTTTTTTATTTTATCATCTGAAAGTTCAACTGTAGCAGAATCCCCATTTGCATTAATAACAATTGATTCTACTTTTCCCTCATTTATTTTTGTAATTAATTCAGAATATTTTAATTTTGTACTTGTATTTGTCATTACTGATGATAATACAACAATAAAAATAACTCCTATAATTAACCACATTGCTAATGTTTTAATTCCGTTTTTCAAAATATCTCCTCCTCTTTTTTCCCCTTTGTTGATATTTAGTTTTATAACATATCATCTTTGCTTTTTCAATAGTTTTTTTATTACTTTTTTATGACAAAAAAAACATCTATTCCAAACCATTACGGATACTTAACTTTGTTTAATAATATAAATTTGATGATTTTTTAATAAAATTTTCGTATTCTTATTCGGAGTTAAATATTTGTTTCCTATATTATTTTCACATAATTTTATAATATCTTCTATATGTATTTTTTCAATTCCTTTAGTAGAGTCAAAAAGCTTTATTATAGTATATAATAAAACTCTTGATTTTATTACTTTTTCTTCTTTGTTAAATTTCTTTAAATCAAGTACTATTTGTTTTTCTTCTTCTTTAACTAGCATGTCCAAATATTTTTGTCTTACAATTTTATTAATATATTCGTCATCTTCTTTTATAAGTTCAGCTAGTCTATTTAATGTTTCAACTATATTTGGATTAAACTCTTGCTTTATAAAAGGAATGACTATATTTCTAATTTTATTTCGTGTATATACATTTTCAAAATTTGTTCTATCTATTCTTGGCTCTATTTCTCTCTGTTTACAATATTCTTCTATTTCAATTCTTTCACATTCAATTAATGGTCTAATATATTTGCCATCTTTTATTGGTTCAATTCCCCTTAAACCTGCTATTCCGCTACCTCTTAAAGCATTCATTAAAATTGTTTCTGCTTTGTCGTTTTTATTATGAGCAATAGCAACCTTATTTGCATTTGTTAATTTCAATATTTCATCAAAAAATTCATATCTTGCATTTCTACCCGCTTCTTCTGTTCCTATTTTATTATTATTAGCAATTTTTTGAACATCTATACTTTTTGAATAAAAAGGTATTTTAATTTTTTCACAAAAATTTTTAACAAATTTTTCATCATCTATTGCTTCTTCCCTAATCATATGATTAACATGTGCTACAACCATATCAAATTTTAAATTTATTTTATCATCGTTTTTTATTCTATTTAATACATCAAGCATACAAATAGAATCTGGACCACCTGAAACTCCTAAAACCAGTTTATCTCCATCATTAATTAAATTATATTTTTTTATTGTGTTTGTAATATTATTTAAAAATATTACATCTTTTGGATACATTTCTCTTTTCATTTTTAACCTCATTCCTTTTTAAAACACAAATCTAAAATTTTTGCACAACCAAAGCTCTTTTTTAATTCTTTATCTAACTATATATAATTTTCTTTAATAAAACATTATATCATCTGTCCCTGTGGGACAAAAATGACCCATAAGAACCGTCCCTATGGGTCATATCTTTTTTCAAGATTAACAAATTTTGTGTAACTTCCAAGCCATCCTAAATCTACTGTTCCTGTTGAGCCACCTCTATGTTTTGCTATTATAACCTCTGCTATATTTTTCTTTTCGCTATCTTCATTATAATAATCATCACGATATAAAAACATAACAATATCAGCATCTTGTTCTATTGCTCCAGATTCACGCAAATCTGAAAGCATTGGCCTGTGGTCTGGTCTTTGTTCAACAGCTCTTGATAATTGTGATAGTGCTATTACTGGAACACTTAGCTCTTTTGCTAATATTTTTAAAGACCTACTAATTTCTGAAATTTCCTGTTCACGGCTACTATTTCTTTTATTACTTCCTTGTACTAATTGCAAATAGTCAATTACAACTAATCCAATATTTTTTTCTAATTTTAATTTTCTACATTTTGCTCTTATTTCCATAACAGAAATACCAGGTGTATCATCTATATAAATGCCTGTTTCTGATAATGGTCCTATTGCACCTGCAAGTTTTCCCCAATCTTCATCTTCTAGTTTTCCTGTTCTAACCTTGTTACTATCTACCATTGCCTCACTACATAAAATTCTGTTTACCATTTGTTCTTTTGACATCTCTAAACTGAATATAGCAACTGGTGTATTTCCTCTTAATGCTGCATTTGTTGCAATATTTAAAGCAAATGCTGATTTTCCCATTGCAGGTCTTGCAGCTATAAGTATTAGTTCAGAACCATGCAAACCAGCTGTTCTATAATCTAAATCTGCAAATCCTGTTGGTACACCTGTTATATGTTGTTTTCTATTATATAATTCTTCTAATTGAGTAAAACTATCAACCAAAATATCTTTAATTGGTACATATCCTTTTTGATTTTTATTTTGCATTAAATTAAAAATCTTTTTTTCTGCACCTTCCATTATATCTTCAACATCTTCTGTTGGGTCATAACCTAAATCTATAATTTCATTTGCTGTTTTTATTAAATTTCTTAAAGCTGATTTTTCTTCTACTATCTTCATATATTTTTCAGCATTGGCCGTTGTTGGGACTTTTTCTGGTAGTTCTGCTAAATATTCAAAACCACCAACTTGTTCAAATTTTCCCATTGATTCCAATTCCGATTTTACTGTAATTAAGTCTATTGGTTCAGCTCTATTATAAAGATTTAACATTGCTGTATATATAATTCTGTTATCTTCCCTATAAAAATCATCTTCTTTTAATATCTCTATACTAGTTGTAACTGCTTCTTTATCTGTTAACATACTTCCTATAACTGCTTGTTCAGCTTCTATGTCATGTGGTGGTACTTTTCCTAAGTCCATTTTTACTACATCCCTTTCAATCCTAATTTAGGCATTCTGACAAAAAATTTAGAAAATAAATTTTCTGTGCAGTATAGTTTTTTATTCAGAAATAACATTTACTTTTGCTTTTCCAACTACACCTTCAAATAGTTTTATTTCTACATCAAACATTCCTAAATTTTTAATAGCCTCATCTAAAACAATTTTCTTTTTGTCAACTTTAATTTGGTATTGCTTTTCTAAGTTTTCAGCAATTTCTTTTGTTGAAACTCCACCAAATATTTTTCCATTTCCACCTGATTTTACTTTTATTTTTAAAATTATTTTTGATAATTTTTCTGCAATATGCATAGCTTCTTCTTTTTCTTGAGATTTTTTAAATGCATTTGAGTCTTGCTTCGCCTTTAATTTTCCCATATTTTCTGCATTTGCTTCTACTGCTAAATTTTTAGGGAATAAAAAATTTCTTGCATATCCATCTGATGCATTTATTACTTGGTCTTTCTTTCCTACACCTTTTATATCTGCTTTTAATATTACTTTCATAAATTTCACAACCTTTCGCTTCAATTTACTTAACACATTATATAATAAATTTTCAAAATTTTATTATACAATCTTTTTTTATATATACAGTTTACAATATTTTCTTCGATTTTTCAACATATTCTATATGTTCTGCTTTTATTAAATCATCACAAAACATATATTTAAAAAGTTTATCTTCAATATCTTTAATTTGTTCATTATTTAAAACTTCTTTAAAATTATTATAATCATTTTTTAAAGTCTCATTTAATTGTTCTCTTTTTATTACTCTTAAATTTTCCTTCTTAATATTCATCTTCTTTATCTCGCAACGATTACTAAAAACAATATATGATTTAAAAATATTCATATCATCTATATCCAAGATTTTTGCTAAAATTTTAATATGATTTCTATTTTGAAGTACTGGACTATAAAATTTATTTTTATATTTATATATTGTTTGTAACCACATTTTATTATTGTCACTTCCAAAAATCCATCCACTGTATCCTTTTGATTCAATTACAAATATACCATATTTGTTTATAAGAATAGCATCAACTTCACATGTGTTACCATCTTCTTTTGGAAGATATAAATTTATTAGTACTTTTTTGTATTCAGGTTGCCCATTTAAAATTTTCCATGTATAATATTCTGCTGAATAACCTTTATCAAATATAATATCAATATAGTTTTTCTTAGTAATCAATTTATAAACTGATTTATCATACTCCTTTTTTTCTGGTAAAAGTGCAATTATCATTCCAATAAAAAAGCCAAATAACACTAATGGAATAGTAATTGGATAAAGTATAATCAACAAAATAATTGTCAATAATTTCAAACTATGGTTATACTTTAAATTATAATATTCCTCTTTTATATATTTTTTCATTTGTTTAAAAATAATCATATTTTTCTCCATTTTTTATTTTATATATATTATCATAAAATCCATTTATTTACAAGAATAAAATTATAGGAGAACAAATAACATAAAAGGGTTAAAAAGGAATACCCCTCAATAACCCCTAATTTTCTATTTCTGTAAAATATTCATTAATACGAATAATTAATTCTTGTTTTACCTCTTCCATCGTCATTCCTTCAACTTGGGCTCCTGCAAGAGTTATATGTCCACCACCACCAAGTTTTTCTAATATAACTTGTACATTTATATCTCCTATAGAACGACCACTAATTGTTATTTTATTTCCCACATCTCCTAAGACAAATGATGCAGTAACATCACTAATTGTCAAAAGTTCATCTGCTGCTTTTGCACATAATAATCCAACATCTTTTGGGTTTGCATTATCACAAATAGCTATTGCAATAGTATCATTTACTATTTCTGCTTTTTTAACAATATCAGCAATTTTATTAAAAGATTCTAAATCGCTCTGGAACCATTTTTTAACACGAATTATATCTACTCCACATTTACGCAAATATGCTGCTGCTTCAAATGTTCTAACACCTGTCTTAAATGTAAAGCTTTTTGTATCCATCATAATTCCTGCATATAAGCTCTCTGCCTCTATTTTTTTAAGTTCAACATTTACTTCTGCATATTGCAATAATTCTGTTACAAGTTCAGCTGCTGATGACGCATATACTTCTTGAAATGTTAATGTTGCATTTTCAATATAATCAGCACTTCTTCTATGGTGATCTATTATAACTATCTTCTTAGCCTTATTTAATACTTCTTGTGATTCAACATAGTTTATTTTATGAGTATCAACTATTACTAATAAAGTATCTTCATCAATATTCTCTTCTGCAACTTCTTTACTTATTAAAACATCTTCATATTCTGGTTCTTCTAATAAACTTTCTTTAAAACTTTGTAATGTTGGTGTATTATTTGTTATTATATACGCATTTTTTTCTAAACTTCTTGCTAATCTATAAATTCCTATACTTGAACCCATTGCGTCTATATCAGGATTTGCATGTCCCATAATCATTACTTTATTTGATTCTTTAATTAAGTTTTCTAGCGCATGGGCAACTACTCTGGCTTTTACCTTTGTTCTTTTTTCTACTTCTTGTGCTCTTCCACCAAAAAATTTATAAATTTCATTTTGTCTTATAACAGCTTGATCTCCACCTCTACCTAGTACTATATCCATTGCTGTTTGAGCAGATTTAAATTTATCTTTATCTACTTTTCCTTCATTTGAAATTGCAATACTTAATGTAAATTGTACTTTTTGTTTAGGATCTAAGTCTTTTATTTTATCTAATATGCTAAATTTATCTTCTTTTATTTTTTCCAAATATCTTTGTTCAAAAATGTATATATATCTATCTCTATCTGATTTTATAAGGATTCCATTTGTTTCGTTTGCCCATTCATAAATTGCTTTATCAATTTCTGCAATATATTGAGCTTTTTCTTCACTTTCAAGCATTTGCATATTTTCTTCATAATTATCTATCATGATAATTCCTACACATGATTTTGAATTATTATATTCATTTTGCAATTTTAAATTTTCTGTTTCATCAATAAAGTATAAAATTGCCATATATTCATTTTTATCTGATTTATTATATCTTTTTGATTTTACGAATTTTCCAACCATTCTATATGTTCTATTATTCATTTTTACTTGTTTTAAAATAGATTTGTCCGTATCCTCTGCTTTTTTCTTAATTTCATCTTTTAAGTCTACAATTAAATCATTTACAAGTACATCCATATCAATATTCGCAAATTCTGAAGTGAATTTAGAACTTTTCCATACAACATTTCCATCTGTTTCTAAAATTATTAATGGAAATGGGGAATTTATTAAACTTGTTTTTGCTGCTGAATCAACAGTTAATGTTAAATCTTGCAATGTTTCTGATATTTCACTTTTTCTTTTATTGTTTGCAAAATATGTATATAAAATTATAGCTACAAATAAAGCTATACATGGTATTATCCATCTTTTGTCTTGTAAGCTTATTATACATAATAGGGCAAAAATTAAAATTAAATATATTTTTGTTCTTGATACTAAATTATCTAAAAACTTTTTATTATTACTTTGCATAAATCTCTCCTTTTATCCTATTATATTGTACCTTTAAAATGGCTGTTTGTCAAGTAAAATGTAATTCCTCTGATAACTATAAATTAGAATTTTCTATATTTTAATTAGAAAAATATTTATAAAAAAATTGACAAACATTTAAAAAGTACGTATAATTAATATAGGAAATGACAATCGCAGAAATGCGGTTACCACATATTAGGGTAAACGACACATCGCTCTGCAAAGCAAATGTGTCGTTATTATTTTTATTTGCTCAAAATAATAACTAACGTTACAATTAAGGCAATATTTATGATAGCTAAGCCTATTAGACTATAAAATAATAAATAAATTATCACTAATAATGTTGATTCTATCATAGACACCACCTCCATTCTCACAGAAACACTGTGTATGTAAGTGGCAACACGAACACATCTACTTTTCTCATTTCCTATAAATATACTATACAATAAATTTTAACAAATTACAACCGAACAAAACAATTTTTTATAACTTTTTTAATAAAAATGACACTGAACCTATTTTATTATTCAGTGCCATTTTTATTTTATTTATCTTCATCATTTAATACAGCTTCTTGTTTTACATTATCATTTTCTTCAATTTTCTTAACTGCGTCTATAATCATAATAAATTTGACTTCGCCTTTATTTTCTCCATCAACCATTGTAAATGTATTATATTCTTTAGATAATTCTGTCAATTTATCAACTCTTGTAGTTAAATCTTTTACATTTCCATTTATATAATTACAGATTTTTTTAATTCCTTCTTCATTAAATGTTTTTATTCCTTCTGCTAATGTATTAGCTCCATCATTTACTTGTGTTGTTCCGTCAGCTAATGAGCTTGCTCCATCATTTAGTTGTGATAATCCTGATGTTAATTGGTTTAACCCATTTCCTAATGTTGTCATTTGTGAAATAACTTGATTTGTAAATTGTTTTTTAGCTTGATTTCCAACTTGTTTTGCAACTGTTGTTGATGTTTGCATTGCAGTTGATGTTGCTGTTTCTTGAGCTGTTGTTAACGCTGTTGTTACTGCTGTTTGTGTTGCTATATTTTGTGCTGTTGTTAATGCTGTTGTAACTGCTGTTTGTGTTGCTGTATCTTGAGCAGTATTTAATGCTGTTGTTACTGCTGTTTGTTCTGCTACATTTTTTGCTGTTCCTATTATTAATGCTTTTTCAGCTTCTGTCAATTCTATTGGATAACTTTCTTGTGCTGCAGCTATTATTTTTGCTTTTTTTTCATCTGTTAATACTGAACTTGCCTTTGCTTGTACTGTTATTTGTGCTTTTTGTTCTTCTGTTAATGCTGAACTTGCTTTTGCTTGTTCCGTTATTTGTGCTTTTTGTTCTTCTGTTAATACTGAACTTGCTTTTGCTTGTGCTGTTATTTGTGCTTTTTGCTCTTCTGTTAATTTACTACTTTGAGCTGCTTGTTGTTTTATTGCTTTTAATGTTGCTTCATCTATTGCTTCTGATTTATCATTTTTTAAACTTTTTGTTGATTTAGCAACTTCTGATGATATTGTTTGTGCTCCATTATATGCAGTTGTTACACCTTCTTTTAATATGTTTGCTCCTGCTTCTAATTTTGTTGTTCCATCTTTTAGAGTATTCGCACCATTTTGAATTTGATTCATTGATGTTTGTAATGTATTTACTTGACTATAAACTTCGTCTAAATCATCTAATATTTTTAGGTCATCTTCTTCTAATACTTTTGGAGTAATATATGACATTATACTATTAGTTTTAAAGTTTGTTGCATCCATTGTAATTTCTATATTACTTGGAATTTTTATATCATCATCTGATAATCCTAAACTCTCTTGTAATCCTGGCATAGCCATACCAACTACTATTGTTTTAGTTCCATCATCTACTACTTTTCCACTTGATACTTCTACATTTTTAGCATTTTCATTTTGAATAATTGTACCTGTCATAACTACAAATGGAACATACATTTTAACATTTTTACCATTTATATTAACTGTTCTTTCTTCTTTATTTTTATATTGTAAAGTTATTTTTATTTTTCCGCTCTTTCCTGCTATATCATTTGCAGAAATTTCTTCACCATCTAATTCGTATTTTACTTCACAAGATATTGGTAATTCTTTATCTGTATTTCCTTGATAATATATATCATTTTTATTTGCTTTCCATTCAAATGTTGTACCATTTTGTGTATATGTTTCATCACCACTTGTATTTTTTACATTTAATAAATCTGATAAATCTCTAATTATTTCTTCATCTTCTGTATTTTTAATGTGAGTACTTACTATTGTCTCATAATTTTTTCCAGAAGCATCTAATTTTGAATATACAGTCTCATCTTTTGTATATCCTAATACTGGTAAAGTATATCCTACCATTGAAAATAATAATGTTCCAGAAACCACTTTTGAAATTATTTTATTATTCATTTTAAACCCCTACCTTTCTCATCCCAACTGTTGTCTTACATATTAGCTTATCAAATAACATTAAAAACGCTGGTAAAATCATAATTACTGTAATCATACTGATAATAGCGCCTCTTGCCATCAATGTACATAGTGAAGCTATCATTCCAATTTTTGAGCAAATTCCTACACCAAATGTTGCTCCAAAGAAACATAATCCACTTACTATAATAGAGCTGATTGATGTTCCTAATGCCTCTCTTACCGCTTCTTTTTTGTCTTTTCCTTCTTTTCTCAAATTGATATATTTTGTTGTTATCAATATTGCATAATCTATTGTCGCTCCTAATTGAATTGTTCCAATTACGATTGATGCTATAAATGGTAATGTAGTATTTGTATATGTTGATATTCCCATATTTAAGAATATTGCAAATTCTATTACTACCATCAATATTACAGGTAATGATATTGATTTTAAAACAAATATCATTATTACAAATATAACTGCAATTGATACACTATTTACACTATTAAAATCATGATCACTAATTTCAACTAAATCTTTCATTAATGGTCCTTCTCCTGCTAAAAGAGAATTCTCATCATATTCTTTTATAATAGAATTTATTTTATCAACTTGCTCATTTAACTCGTCTGTTGCTAATTCATAATCTGAACTAATAACAACTAATTGGTAATTTCCTGTTTGAAAAATAGATTTAATATTTTCTGGAATCACATCTTCTGGTATTCCACTTTCAGTTATTTTTGAATATCCAAGTGCAAATTCTACACCATCTAAATCATCTATTTTATTTAACATTTCATTTACTTTATAATTTGGTATATCCTTATCTATCAATGCAATTTCTGTTGATACCATATTAAATTTATCTTGTAATGTATTTGTTGCTTCTATACTTTGCAAAGTATCTGGTAATGTTTTATTCAAATTATAGTAAACTTGAATATTAGAATAACCATACACTGCAAATGGTACAATTATTAAAAATGCTACAATAATTGCTTTATAATGTTTAATATTAAAATCTCTCAATTTTTTAAATTTTGGAAGTATCTCTTTATGCTTTGTTTTTTCTATCCATTTATCAAATATTAAAAGCATTGCTGGTAATACTGTAACTACTGAAATAACTCCTAATAAAACACCTTTTGCCATTACAATTCCTATATCTTTTCCTAATGTTAAATTCATACTGCATAATGCTAAAAAGCCTGCTATTGTAGTTAAAGAACTTCCTATTACAGATACTAATGTTTTTGATATTGCATGTGCCATTGCTTCATCATTATTTGAATAATTTTCTTTTTCTGCTTTATAACTGTGGTACAAGAATATTGCAAAATCCATTGTTACCCCTAATTGTAAAACAGCACTAATAGCTTTTGTTATATATGATATTTCTCCTAATAATATATTTGATCCCATATTATATAAAATTGCTATTCCTATACTTGCTAACAAAAATATTGGTGCAAGATATGAATCTAATGCAAATTGTAATACAATCATACATAAAATAACTGCAATTATAACATATGTTACAATTTCTGAATTAGCTATATATTTTGTATCTAATACTAATGCTGACATTCCACTTATTTTACATTGTTTATCTGTGACTTTTCTCATTTCTTCTATTGTATTTAAAGTTGTATCTGAAGAAATTCCGTCTTTAAATGTAACTAAAATCATTGTGTCCCCATCTTTATATGCAATGTCTTTTACTTCGTCTGGTAACATTTCTACTGGAACATTTGCTCCAAGCAAGTCTGCTACACTTACTACTTTTTCTACATTTTCTAATTCTTTAAATTTACTCTCTAATTTTTGAATGTCTTTTGTACTCATATTTTCTGTTATGATTATAGAATATGAACCCATATTAAATTCACTTTGTAATATGTCTTCTCCCTTTACTGTTTCTACATCATCAGGTAAATATGCTAAAATATCATAGTTTACCCTTGTTGCCATCATTCCTATTACTGATGGTATTAAAAGTAATAAAGCTATGATAAATATTAATTTTTTGTGCTTACATATTTTCTCGCCAAATTTTAACATTTTTTATATCTCCTCCTTTTATGACTATTGGTCATTTACTATATTATATTACTTTTATGACCATTGGTCAATATTTATTACAATATTTATTGACTAAAATTCAAAACTATGACATAATAAACCTAATAATAGTATTTAATAATACCATAGAAAGGATTATTATAATGAAAAATGATAAAATTGAAAAAGAAAATAGATTATTAGATAATGCTTTTAGATTATTCACGGAAAAAGGAATTAAAGAAACATCAATTCAGGATATAGTAGATTCCGCTGATGTTGCAAAAGGTACTTTCTATTTATATTTTAAAGACAAATACCAAATTAGAGATATATTAATTGCAAAAAAATCTGAAAAACTTTTTTCAGACGCTCTTAATTCTTTAAGAAAAACATATATTGCAAATTTTTCTGATCAAATTATATATATTATAAATTATGTAATAGATGAATTAACAAAAAATCCTTTATTACTAAAATTTATTTCTAAAAATTTATCTTGGGGAGTTTATAATAAAACTATATTAAAATTACAAGATAAAGCTGAAGAAAATAACCTATACAATTTATTTATGCAAGGAATAAAAGAAAATAACGTTAAATTAGAAAATCCTGATGTAACATTATTTATGATAATTGAGCTTGTTAGTTCTACATGTTTTAATTCTATTTTATATAAAGAACCTCTTTCAATAGAAAATTATAAACCATATCTATACAAAGCTATTCGTAATTTATTAGAAAATTAATTCAAAAAAGAATACTATTCTGAACTATATCCAAAAATAGAATTCACACAAGTATTCTTTTTACTATTTTTTATAACAATATTATTTATTTTTCATAACCTCATTTTTACAAAATTACCTCTATATTTTTTGCATCTTCTTTTCTAATAGCAATAAGTGTACCTCTAACAGAAAATGCCCTTGGGTCCCCTGATGGACTAAGTAAAACAGGCTCTATTTTTGTTCCTTTTATAATTCCTAAATCTAATAATCTCCTCTTTATCCCTTCAACACATCTAATATCATTTACTTTACCAACAATATTAATTGGTAATTTATCTAAACTCATTTTATTCATTTTATATAATTTTCCTCCCAAAACTAATATATATAATTCAATTTTAAAAATACAAATTGGTCCAAAATTCGATTATACTATATTATATTTTGTCGAATTATAAAAAGTGAAAAAATAGAGTTAGATTATAGCAAAACTAACTTTGCCCAAAACTAACTCTTAACAATATTTAAAATTTCTATTAAACAATTTAATTCTACTAAATTTTATGCTCTCTAGTAAAAATTTCCGCATCTTCATTCATTTCATCTTTAACATTTTCTATAATCTGCTCTAAAGATATATTTTCTTCATTTTCTTTTAATTCTCTTAAAAACTTATCCTTCACTTCGTCTTCTGTAAATAACTCTTTTATTTTTTCTTCACCCTGTTCATTTTCATAATTATATATTTCCAAAACAACATCTTCCAGTGTTCTTCCATTACTTAAGTTATCACCATAATTTTCTGCATGTTCATGAGTTGTTGTATTTTCATTTCCATCAAAATCCTTTACATTATCTGGATTACAACCTTCATCTGTATGTTCTTCTATTGCATTTTGTACTTTATCTTTTTGATATACTCCTCTATTTTTATTCATTATTTCTCTTGTTTCAATTGGAATCACTGGTGTCTTCGAAGTTTCAATTTGAATTCCTATATTTTCATTTTCTTCTGCTGTTTTTTGATAATAAAACGCATTAACATTACCTTGATTATTTTCAAATCCAATGCTTGCTCCATTTGATTTTCTTGTAAATACTGATGTATCCATATTATCTCTTGTAGCTGTTCCATCTGCCCTTATTTTTGATTGTTCTCTACTAGCATTATTTCCAACTGTATGGTCTAAATCAAACTCATCATTTAAAACTTTTGCTTCTCCATCATTTGTAATGCCAACTATTGAATAGGTCGTATTTTTTCTATTTTCGTTTTTAGAAATATCATTTACCTTATCAGAATATATAATTTCCAAACTATCATACTCTTCTAAATTTAGTTTTTTACCCAAACTTTCTTTTCCATCTGTTAATTTATTTAAATCTATTTTTTGAATGCCATTTACTTTAACCTGCTCTGCTTGTTTTTTAGATAACATATTTTCTTTAGAATTAGCTGATAATACTTCATCTATCTCCTTGGTCTGCAATCTATTTAATGAATTTTCTTCTATTTCTTGCTCAGATGTATTATTCAATAATTCTTTAACAGCATTTAATTTATCTGATTCAAATTCTTGAAATTTATCACTATATATTGGATTATTCACTTCCAAAGCTGCAGCAATACATTTTTCATTTAAATAATAATTAATTATTCTCTTTGTAGTTACTGTACCATCTGGATTTCTTTCTTCTATCTCTTTTTCAACTTCAAAAAGTGGTTCTTTTAAGTCTTTACCATTTATTTTATCTTTCCAACTTATTTGTCCAATATATTTTATATCTAAAATTTTTATTTTTATATTCTCTTTTTGATTTTTAGATAATTCATTCTCTAATGTATCTTTAAAATCTTCCTCAATTTTTAATATTTCTAATTCTCTTTTATTCATATTCTTGTTCCTTTCTTACTTTGCTAAAGAATATATAACTATTAATTCATTCTAAATTATATCTCATAACATTAACAACATTATATCACAAAAAAAGAAATAAAAATATGATTTTCTATTTCTTTTTAATTCTAAAATAGCATAGAATATGCTAAATAGATACCCTATTTATAACATATTCTATGCTTGTTTTAAACATAATTTTAAATTTTTATTAAACTTTTCATCGCAAAATTCGACACCAAATAAATTCATATAACATCAACTTACTATTTTTACTCACTCAACTGATATTTACTCATCCAATATCCAGTCAATTGCTTTTCTCCATTATCTCCCCAAGTAAACGCCTCTGGCACTTTATATCCTACAGAGCAATTATCATTAGTTATATCTGTAGTTATAAAGTTTACATCTGTTCTTTTATTATCTAAACTTTCATTTTCTCTATCTTCCAAAATTCTATATTCGTATCTTGGAATCCACACAAAATAACTTTCTGTTCCATTAGCCGTTGTTACAATATTTGCCCATTTTCTATTACTATAATCATACCAATTACTTGGTACATTTTCCTTAATTGATACTCTTTCCTTTTCTGTTCCATCATCATTATAAACTACATAGAATGTTGTATCTTTATCAAATCCTGTTAAATCTGGTGCATATACATCTGTTGTCTTTATTTTTTTTGTAATAGCTCCTACATATTCATTTGTTGAAGCATTTCTTGCTATAATATTAACTGTATATGTTGTATTTAAACTTAGCCCTGTATAACTATATTTTTCTGTTGCACTTGTTCCATCATGAACTTTATTTCCATTTAAATAATATTCATATTTCATTGATACTGGAACTGAATTACCGCTTACATCTTCTGTTGTTAATGCTGTCCCTGTTATATCTCCAATTCTAATAACATTTCCACCTGCTGATATTTCTGCATTAATCCTAGCTGTTGCTTCCTCTGTTGATAGTTGATATTTTGACATCCAATATCCTGTTAATTGTTTTTCTCCATCGTCTCCCCATGTAAATGCTTCTGGAATTTGATATCCTGTCAAAGTCTCTGTTCCAGTTCCTAAAATAAACTGAACATTAGACCTTTCACTAGTTTGGTCTAAAGAATATTGATAACGTGGAATCCACACATAATAGCTCTCCATACCATCATTTCTTGTTACAATATTTGCCCATTCTGAATAAGTATAATTATACCATTGTGATGGTGGATCCTGACTAATTGGTATTTCATTATGTTCTACTCCATTTTCATCCCAATATACATAGAATGTTGTATCTTTATCAAATCCAGTTAAATCTGGTGGATTCACTTCTGTAAGTTCAAATTTTTTTGTCATACTTCCTACAATACTTCCATTTGCATCTAATGCTGTCACATTAATTGTATTTACATCATTTGGCATTGCATTATCAAATGAATAATTTTCTAATGTATTTGATTCGTGAACAATTTTTCCATTAATTGCATATGTGTACTTGGTTGCATTTGTAGTATTATTTGTTAAATTATTTACATTAAAATGTGTTTTACTAGCAGCCAAACTATAATTTATTTTATACTCATCCAATTCAGACAATTGATATTTACTCATCCAATATCCTGGAATAATTAAAGGTTCATCTTTATTGTTTTCCCAACTAAAAGCCTCTGGTAACTGATATCCTTGTTCTTTCAATTCCTTATATGCCAATTTTGTTCCAGTAACTCCGTCAATATATTCATTGTCAGTATTTATAAATTTAATATCCATCCTTTCGTTTCCGACTACTGAATTACTTTCATCAACTTTATATACATATCTTGGAATCCATACATAAAAACTATCAACTCCATTACTTTCCGAATAAATATTAGCCCAATTTTGATTTTTGTAATCATACCAATTTTGTGGTTTATCATCTGTTAACCAATTTCCAGGAACTAAGTTTCCATTACTATCAGCATATATGTATCTAGTATTTTCTTGTACAAATCCTGATACATCTGGCTCATTTACATATAATCCATTTATTAAAGTATAATTTCCTGCTATCCTTGGCACCTCAAAATGTAAAATCTCTGTCTGTTCTTCTTTATCTTTTAACTTTATTTTAAATTCATAATCATTCTTATCAATTGCAACATAATCAATTGCAACAGTCATTTTTCCATTACATCTTAGTTCAACTTCATTTTTTGTTTGTTGACTAATATACTTAATTGTTTCAATGCCTTCTACACTATTAATTTTTATAAGTACTTTACAAGTTTCTCCATCTTCCATGAACTCTTTTATTTCGTATTCAATTAATGACTTACTTTCTAATTGTTTAATTCTAATTTGATTAACTATTTGAGTTGTTATAACAGTAATAAAAGATGCTAATAAAAGTATACTAGTAACTATTAACATTATTTTTTTATTTATTTTTAAGTTACTAAATCTCTTATTAGCATTTTTCATAATTAATCTATCCTTCCTTACAAAATTTTACTCTAATTATTAGTTTTTATATATTTCTGATATTTATAAAAATAAAAATGTAGTACTCTGTGTTATAATATTATTCGCCTTTTACTCACTTAGTTGATACTTGCTCATCCAATATCCAGTCAATTGCTTTTCTCTATTATCTCCCCATGTAAACGCTTCTGGCACTTTATATCCTGTTGAGCAATTGTCATTAGTTATGTCTGTAGTTATAAAGTTTACATCTGTTCTCTTATTATCTAAACTTTCATTTTTTCTATCTTCCAAAATTCTATATTCATACCTTGGAATCCACACAAAATAACTTTCTGTTCCATTAGCTGTTGTTACAATATTTGCCCATTTTCTATTACTATAATCATACCAATTACTTGGAACATTTTTCTTAATTGATACTCTTTCCTTTTCTGTTCCATCATCATTATACACTACATAGAATGTTGTATCTTTATCAAATCCTGTTAAATCTGGCGCATACACGTCTGTTGTCTTTATTTTTTTTGTAATAGCTCCTACATATTCATTTGTTGAAGCATTTCTTGCTATAATATTAACTGTATATATTGTATTTAAATTTAAACCTGTATAGTTATATTTTTCTGTTGCACTTGTTCCTTCATGAACTTTATTTCCATTTAAGTAATATTCATATTTCATTGATACCGGAACTGAATTACCACTACCATCTTCTGTTGTCAACACTGTTCCTGTTATATCTCCTACTCTAATAACATTTCCACCTGCTGATACTTCTGCTGTTACTCTTGCTGTTGTTTCCTCTGTACTTAATTGATATTTAGCCATCCAATATCCTGTTAATTGTTTTTCTCCATTGTCTCCCCATGTAAATGCCTCTGGAATTTGATATCCTTCATCAGTCTTTGTATCTGTTCCTTTAATAAATTTTACAGAAGATGTCTCTGTATTTTGATTTAAACTATATTGATAACGTGGTATCCACACATAATAGCTTTCAAGTCCATCATTTCTTGTTACAATATTAGCCCAATTTCTTGTACCATAATCATACCAAGCTTCTGGTGCATTTTGGCTAATTGGAATTTCATTATGTTCTATTCCATTTTCGTCCCAATACACATAAAATGTAGTATCTTTATCAAAACCTGTTAAATCCGGTGGATTTACATCTGCAACTTCATATAATTTTGTCATACTTCCTATAATACATCCATTTGAATCCAATGCTGTTACATTTACTGCTTTATTTCCCTTAGCTAATCCTGTAATTGTATAATCATCTGGATTATTACTTTCATGTAAAATATTTCCATTAACAGCATAGATATATTTAGCAATTGCTTTATCTGTACTAGTTGTTATCTCTTGTATTTTTATAGATGATGTTGTTGCTACTGTTTTATAATTAACAGTATAATTATCTCCCTTAACAAATTCAGATAATTGATACTTACTCATCCAATATCCTGGAATTGATGTTTTATTAGAATCATCATCTCCCCATGTAAAAGCCTCTGGTAATTGATATCTTTGTGATTGTAATGTGTTCCAATCTGTTTTTTCATCTGTATTTGGATCTTTATAGCTATTATCTATATCAACAAATTTTACATCCATTCTTTCGTTTCCAGTAACAGATTTTTCATCATCTATTTTATATACATATCTTGGAATCCAAACATAGTAACTCTCTATTCCTTCTGATTCTACAAAAATATTAGCCCACTTTTGATTTTTATAATCATACCAATCATTATCTGGTTTTTTATTAATCCAATTACTTACAACTAAATTTCCATTTACATCTTTTACATATCTTGTATTTTCTTTTACAAAACCTTCATTTAATTGTGGTGTACACAAGTACACTCCATTTACTAATTCATATTTTCCATTAACAACTTTAATTCCTGTATTATCATCTTGACTATTATATTCCCAAATAGCAATTCCAATTTCCTGACACCATTTAGTTTGATTAGAATTATTCTTTATTTTACTTTGTGAAACGTAATATAGTTTATTTTCATAAACTATTACATACTCTTCTTCTGTTTTTCCAACATTTTTTAGTAATTTTCTAATGTCTTGCACATTATTTTCATCTACATTTAACTCTTCATCTTGTATAATATTTTTTAAAACCTTTCCAGCATATATTTTAATTTCTTCGTTGCTATCAAGGTTATTTATTTTTTGTTCTGTTAAATACATATCATATTCTTCTGCAATTGCTGACATTTTTGATTTAAATGATGCTTCTTTTGCTCTTTGAAATAGTCCATTTTCTCCTGTTATTACATTTATAACTACCATTGATAATATTAGCAATATAACAATTGTTACAACTAAAGCTATTAAGGTTATTCCTTTTTTATTTTTGAATTTTAACCTATTATTTTTCAATTTTCTCTCCTATTAGTTCTTTTGTATTTTATAGTCCTGTGCCTACAACTATGACTGCACGGGAAGAGTATGGATTTACAGCGTTCGCAGGTTGTTTTCTTGAAACATTGTTTGTACTAGCTGCTCCATAATATGAAAATATGCTATTAGAATACGCCCTTATAAAGCCTGCCATACCATTTTCATAATCATCCCTTAACCATGCATCATCATTACTTCCATGCCATCTAGATGTTTCTATCATTGCATCTCCTACTTTGGAAACTACTTTCTCGAAATTATATACATTTTTATATCTATTCTTTGCATTTGCAAATATAGCTACCTTAGATACATTTCCGGAAGCTGTCCACTCTCTATTAATATTCATTACAATACCTGTAGAATTTCCTGTTGTTGTCTCTCCATCATTTATTTTATTTGGATTACCATATGCTGAAGCAGAAAGAATAGCCATCGCTCCATATTCAGTATTTTTCTCCATATGAATATCTAAATCTGTTGCACTACTTGTTAAATTTGTAGTATCAATTGTATCTTTTCTTCCCAAAGTTCCACCCATTTCTTGCATTTGTCTTATTTGTAACATCCATGTATGCAAAGCTTTTGTTGCTGGTGTTCCTCCATTAGATTGTAAAGCAGCATTTGCTTTATTTGGTATAATAAGTCCTGATAATATAGACCCAAATACCATTGCTGTTAAAATTTTGTTTTTTACTTTCATAATTTCCTCCCCATCTTTTGTTATTTTTATTTTTTCCAAATTTTAAACGTTTAAAACATTATATATTAAAATTTTGTTTTTCCTCATTTCTTTCTTTTGTATTATATAAATTTAAATACGTTTTTTATCAATTGTAATTTTACCATTAGTAAAACAATTTGTAAATATTTTTTGTATTTTTTGTCAATTTATAATAGATATTTATCAAATATAAAATCATTCACAAAATTTGTAAAAGGTTATACTATAATGAATAAGTAAATTAAAACAAGAAACAGAAAGGATATATTTTATAATGAAGAAAAAGAATATTAATGAGCATATCGGAAAAATATGCCAATACTATAGACAAAAAAACAATCTAACTCAAAATCAAGTTTCAGAATTAACAGGATTAGAACCAAGACACATTAGTCAAATTGAAAGAGGTCTTTCTAAAGGTAGCATAGATACTTTACTAAAATTATGTAATGCATATAAAATTACTCCAGATATTGTTTTGTATGATTTATTAGATGCTGAAATCAAAAATTCCATTTCTATATATGATGAAAAATTTAAAAAGCTAAGTAAAAGAGATAAAGAAAGTATATTATATTTTATTGATTATTTTTTAGAAAAATAAAAACTTATAAATAAGGCAAAAATTCAATTTATAAGTTTTTTGTTTTTATAATAGTTATTTAAAAATGTCTTTAGCATGCTTTTCTCCTAAATAATATGAAAAGGCAAAATAATATTCTTCTGTTTCATAAAATAATTTTACAATTTTATTAAAATCATCTTTCTGTTTTTCAGACAATGTAGCTTCTAAATTATCAATTCTATCAAAAAGTTCCTTGTACTTTTTATTATAATCTTCATATTTTTTTAATTTATAAACTTTATTTTCTATCATATTACTAATAAATTTATAATCATAATTTTCAAAACATTTCATTTTATCACACATAACATATCCTCTTTAAATTTTTTATATAATATATTTTTTCCAAATTTTAAGTTTCTAAACATAAATTTACAATTTCTTACTATTGACACATATAATAATATATACTAAAATAATATTAGAAAAATCTTAATACAAAGGACGCTTTTTAATGGATAAATTATTACAAAAAATATATGCTGATAAATATTTTATTAGTATAATTTCAGATATGATAGAAAATAATACTGTAAAACAAATGAATAATTTTAAACAACACTATGAAACAACTTGTTTTGAACATTGTTTAGTAGCATCTTATTATTGCTATTTATTGTGTAAAAAATTTAATTTAGATTATATTTCTTGCAGTAGAGCTGCCATGGTTCATGATTTATTTTTATATGATTGGCGTAAAAGGCAAAATGGTAGAAAAGGTCTCCATGCTTTTACTCATCCACAAACTGCATATGACAACGCTTCTAAATTATTTGATTTGAATGAAAAAGAAAAAGATATTATTGTAAAACACATGTGGCCAGTAACTTTAGCTTTACCAAAATATAAGGAAAGTTATATTCTTACTTTAGTTGATAAATATTGTGCTTTGAATGAATCTTATCAAGAAATCTTTAATCGTTTTTGTCAGAAAAAAGTATTTAGGTATGCTTATGTATTTTTATGCTTATTGTTTATTAAATTATAAAGATACTTTACCCCATTTTACAAAATAGTAAAATGGGGGTATTTTTAAAAATTCTCATCTAGCAAAAAATCTATAATATTTTTATGAATAATTCCATTTCTTGAAAAATCCATTTTGTCTAAACTTATTACATACTTTGGATAATTATCATCTATAGAATCAAAAGCTCCAAATTCCCTTTCTATTACTTTTTCATCTGCAAGTATATATGTGACTTGTATATATTTAATTTCATTAAACTTTTTGGCAATAAAGTCTACTTCACCTTTTTTAGTTTTTCCTATATAAACATCGTATCCTCTTGTAATTAATTCATTATAGACCACATTCTCTAGAGCAAAAGTTCTATTTATATCAAAATTATTATTTTTTATTTGAGCGATTCCTAAATCTGTCATATAGTATTTATTTAATGTTTTTAACACTGCTCTTCCATGTATATCATATCTATAAACCTTTCTTATTATTAATGCCTTACATAATGCTTCTAAATAATTATATAGTGTTACAGTAGATACATCTCTTCCTTCTGTTTTTAAAAATTTAATTATATTATTAGCTGAAAATTCTCTCCCTGTAGTATCTACCACATATTGAAGTATTAAATTAAATAGTTCTCTATCTTTTAAACCCAATCTTTCTACTACATCTCTTAATATTATAGAATCAAAAACACTATGCAAATAATCTTTTATATTATTTTCGTCTGTAAATTGAATTCTATTAGGTAATCCTCCCCATTTTACAAAATCCCAAAATGTATTATCATCTTTTGGAACTTTTCCAGTTAATTCAACATACTCTTTATAATTCAATGGATTTATATTAAAAGCAACATATCGACCTGATAAGACAGTAGAAAGTTCATCTGACAACAATTTACTATTAGAACCTGTTATAAATATACTAACATTTTTTAATGATGCTCTTAAAGAATTTATAACTTTTTCAAAATTATCTACATTTTGAATTTCATCTAAAAATATATAATATAAATTTTCGTCTTTTATTTGTTCTTTAATATATGAATTTAGCTTTTTATAATCTCTTAATTCTTCATACTCTATATATTCAAAGTTTATATAAATGATATGATTATCAGTTATTCCTTTTTCTTTTAATTCTTCTATAATTTGTGTCAAAATAACTGACTTTCCACATCTTCTAATACCTACTAATATTTTTATAAGGTCACTATCATAGAATCCTCTAATTTTTGATAAATATAGTTCTCTTTTTAACATATTACCACTTCCCTAATAGTATTGTAAAATAACTTAGTAATTTTGTCAAGTTATTTTGTTTAGACAAAATAACTTTTTTTGAAACGTTTTTTACTTTCATGCACTTTATTACATTAATTACAACATAAAAGACTAAATGCAATTACGCACTTAGCCTTTTATTTTTATACATATTCGCTATTACATTCAAAATAGTATATGTACTTTATTATAAAATTATTCAGCTTTATTTTCTGTTGCTTCAGCTACTGGTGCTTCTACAACGTCTTCTTTAACTTCTTCAGCAACTGGTTCTTCTACTAAATCTTCTTTAATTGTAATTTCTCTATTTTCAATTCTAGCTCCAACTTGTTCTTTAGTTTTAGCAGCTTTACCAACTCTGTCTCTTAAGTAGAATAATCTAGCTCTTCTAGCTTTACCAACTCTTACTAGTTCTACTTTTTCAACTAATGGTGAGTGAATTAAGAATGTTTTTTCTACACCAACACCGTAAGATGTTTTTCTTACTGTAAATGTTTGGTTAACTCCTCCACCTTGTACTTTAATAATAATTCCTTCGAAAACTTGGATTCTTTCTTTGTTTCCTTCTTTAATTCTTACATGAACTTTAACTGTATTTCCAACTTTTAATTCTGGTATTTTATTTTTTAATTGTTCATGTTCAATTGATTTTATAATATCCATTTTAGAATTTACCTCCTTCTTTATTTTGAGCGGTGCCCTCATAACCATACGCAAACGATTATTTAAAAATATTTGGCACATCATTTTATATTCTCTAAAACTTTTTATCTTTATCAGATAGTTCTAATTTTCTTAGAATATCCCTATCCTCATCAGATAATTCTACTTCTTCTAAAAGATCTGGTCTTTTTAATAAAGTATTCATTAAGCTTTGCTCTCTTCTCCATTTTTCAATATTTTTATGATGACCTGTTAGTAAAACTTCTGGTACTTGTTTTCCATTAAAAATTTCTGGTCTTGTATATTGTGGATATTCAAGTAGTCCTTGTGAAAAAGATTCTTCTTTTGTTGAATCCTCTTTTAGAACTCCCTGTACATATCTACTAACACTATCGATTAATACCATTGCTGGTAATTCTCCTCCTGTTAATACATAATCCCCTATTGAAATTTCTTCATCAACAATCTCATCAATTACTCTTTGGTCAATCCCTTCATAATGTCCACAGAGAATGATTATTTGCTTTTCTTTTGATAATTCTTCCACTTTTTTTTGGTCTAATTTTTTTCCTTGTGGTGACATGTATATTGTTCTTATTTTTTCTTTGCATTTTGATTTTGCAATTATAGAATTGTAAGCATCATATACTACATCTGGCATCATAACCATTCCAGCTCCTCCACCATATGGTGTGTCATCAACTTTTTTATGTTTATTTTTTGAAAAGTCTCTAATATTTATTAAATTTATATCTATTATCCCCTTTTCTGTAGCTTTACCAATTATACTTTCTTGTAAGCTCATAAACATTTCAGGAAATAATGTTAATACATTAAATTGCATTTATATTAAACCCTCCAAAATATGTACAATTATCTTTTTTTCATTTAAGTTGATTTCTTTTACAACTTCTGATATTGCTGGTAATAATAATTGTTTTCCAAGCTCATCTTTTACAACATAAATGTCATTGCTTCCTGTATTAAATATATCATCTAAAATTCCTAAAAGTTTACCTTCATCAGAATAAACTTCTAGTCCGAAGTAAATCTACAATGTAATATGTACCATCTTCTAATTCTGGTTCATCTTCTCTTTTTACTTCTAAATAGAAATTTTTAAGCATTTCTGCTTCTTCTACTTTATCAATTCCTTTAAGTTTCATAAGTACCATATCTTTATGATATTTTACTTCTTCTATTTCATATTCTTTTTTTGATGTTTTATTTACTACATATACTTTCTTCAATCTATCAAATCTATTGATATCATCTGTAAATGGCTTAATTTTGACCATTCCTTTAATTCCAAAAGTATTAACAATTTGACCTATTTCTAAAAATTCTTGCATATACTACTACTCCATTTATCCAATAAATTCTATAGTAACTCTTTTTTGTTCTCTACCAGCTACTGCTTTCATTACAGTTCTAATAGATTTTGCAAGTCTACCTTGTTTTCCAATTATTTTTCCCATGTCTTCTTCTGCAACTTTGACTTCAAATACAACTGATTTTTCGCCTTCTAGTTCTTTGATTTCAACAGCTTCTTTATTATCAACTAAATTGCATATAATAGTTTCTAATATCTCTTTCATTTTAGTCCTTCCTTTCGTAAGTCAATACTTTTCTGTTTAAATCTTGTTTTATCTTGATTTAAACTAGAGCAAATTACGTTGCTTTAATTATTTAGATGCTTTTTCGATTAAAGCTTTAACTGTATCTGTTGGTTTAGCACCATTTTTAATCCATTGAGAAACTTTTTCCATATCTAATACAATTGTAGATGGTTCTGTCATAGGATTATATGTTCCTATTTTTTCAATTATTTTACCATCTCTTGGGCTTTTTGAGTCAGCAACAACAATATGATAGAAAGGAGCTTTTTTCTTTCCTTCTCTTTGTAATCTAATTTTTACCATTTTTTTCACCTCCTGAGAAAAAGGGACGTTCCTTCTTTTTCCCTTCAAAAAGGGATAGAGGGACACTCTTCTTCAAAATTATATATAAATTTAAAAATTTAATAACTAATTTAATTCTTATAAAGTAAAGCTCTTACATATTTCTTATATTTCTATTAATTTAAAATATTTTTGTAATTAAATCTATAAATTACTTCTATATTTTAAAATTTTTCAAAGCGTTTTCATCTAGTCCATTCATCAATTTCTTCATTCCACCTTTATTTTGTTTAAGTTGTTTCATCATTTTTTGTGTCATCTCATAAGATTTTATAAATTTATTGATATCTTGAACCGTTGTTCCACTACCTTTTGCAATTCTTATTCTTCTACTTGCATTTAAAAGTTTTGTATTTCTTTTTTCTTTTTTAGTCATGGAACAAATAATTGCTTCTATTTTTACAAATTCTTTGTCATCTACTTTAAGGTCTTTTATTTGATTCATTCCAGGAATTAGTTTTAATAATGATGAAAATGAACCCATCTTTTTTACTTGTCTTAGTTGTGCTAGATAATCGTCTAAGTCTAATTCACTTTTTCTCATTTTCTTTTCTAATTTTTCAGCTTCTTCCATATCAAAAGCCTCTTCAGCTTTTTCTATAACTGCTAAAATATCGCCCATTCCTAAAATTCTTGATGCCATTCTGTCTGGATGGAATACTTCTATATCACTTAATTTTTCACCTGTAGCAGCAAATTTGATTGGTCTTCCTGTAACTTTTTTTACAGAAAGTGCAGCACCACCACGTGTATCTCCATCAAGTTTTGTTAAAACTATTCCGTCTATTCCTACTTTTTCATTAAATGTTTCTGCAACATTTACAGCTTCTTGACCTGTCATAGAATCGACAACTAATAATATTTCATGAGGTCTTACGCTTTTCTTTACATTTTGTAATTCTTCCATTAAAGCCTCATCAATTTGTAATCGACCAGCTGTATCTAGAATTATTACATCATTCAATTTTGACATTGCCACATTCATTGCTTGTTTTGCAATATGTACAACATCTTTTGATTGTTCATTTGCATATACTGGTATATTTAGCTGTGCTCCAACAACTTGTAATTGCTTAATAGCTGCTGGTCTATAAATATCACATGCTACTAGTAATGGCTTTTTACCTTGTTTTCTAAATAAGTTAGCAAGTTTTCCTGCTGTAGTTGTTTTACCAGAACCTTGTAATCCGACTAGCATTATAATTGTTGGTGGATTAGATGAAAAGTTAACTTTACTTTCTGTTCCTCCTAATAATTCAACTAACTCATCTTTTACAATTTTTATAACTTGTTGCCCTGGTGTCAAAGATTTTAAAACATCTTGTCCTAACGCTTTTTGTTGAATATTAGAAATAAATTCTTTAACAATTTTATAGTTTACATCAGCTTCTAATAATGCAAGTTTAACTTCTCTTAACATATCTTTTAAATCTGATTCTGTAATTCTTGCTTTTCCTTTAAGTTTTCTTGTTATTTCTTGTAACCTAGAAGATAATCCTTCAAAAGCCATATATTTACCTCCCTATACTAAACAATTTAATTCTTTTTTTATTGTTTCCAAGATGCTTGCAACTTTTTTATCAGATGAATCCTTTTGAATTTTTGTTAATTCTGATAATACTTGTTCAATCTTTTTTTCTTGATTCAACGTCCTTTTCATAAACAACAACTTTTCTTCATATTCGAAAAGTTTATTCTCTCCCTTCTTTATAATGTCTCTAACTGCTTGCCTTGTAATTTGGTTATTTTCTGCTATTTCTGATAAAGACAAGTCATTATTATAGTAGTCATTTAAGAATTGAAATTGTTTTTCGGTTAATAATTTTCCATACAAATCACACAATATACTTACTTTAACGTTTTTATCCATAACAACTACCTCTTTTTGTAATGCTAATATACTTTACACTATTTTTGCTCATTTGTCAAGGGTTTTAGCGAATTTTTCTTTTTTGTACTCTATAAGTTATTTTCGCAACAAAACTACTTGGCACAAAACGACTAAAAAAGATTCCAGCTTTCACATCTAATCCCGGTATAATATAAAACTTTCCTTTTAGCAATTTTTTAACAGCATATTTTGCCACTTTATCACTACTTGCTTCTCTCATATGAAACTTTACATTTGCAACATTATTAAAATTAGTTGCAACTGGTCCTGGACACAAAATACTTATTTGAACTTTTGACTTATCTTTTTTTAACTCTTCTCTTATTGATTCAGATAATCTTACAATATATGATTTTGTAGAATAATATGTTGCCATTAATGGTCCTGGCATAAATCCAGCAATTGATGCAACATTTAATATCTTTCCACTATTTTTTTCTTTCATATCTTTTAAATATAATTTTGTTAAAATATGATATGCTACAATGTTTGTATTTATCATTTTTAATTCTTTTTCCAAATCTGTTTTTGTAAATTCTCCACAATCCCCAAATCCCGCATTATTAACTAAGATATCCACATCTTTTACATGATTGTGGAGTTCTTTACAATTTTGTTCATTTGATAAATCTATCGATACTATTTCTATATCTACTTTATTATTTTTTAATATGTTTTCTTTTACTTTTTGCAACTTTTCCTCTGACCTTGACACTAATACTAAATTATATCCTTTTTGTGCAAAAATTTCTGCCATATCTCTTCCTATTCCTGAAGAAGCCCCTGTTATTAAAACTTTCATCTTTACGAACATTCCTTTCTTTCAAGGCACAAAATTTGATTAAAACTACTGTATTTTATAATTATTTTTCAAACTTTTTCTACCCTCTATTAATACATATCAACCCATAAAGCATCAATTTTATTTTCCTCATTTTCAAACATTATACAATTTTAATTTTTCCATTTCAATCAATAATATAGATTTTTCTTCTTTTTTGTAGTAAAATATTTATACAAATTTAGTAAAAAAAGAAAGGATTGTTAAACATGAAAAAGTTTGAAAATTATGCTGCAACACCATCAAACAGCAAGTGGGAAAATATAATAAGTAGACAACAACCTCTTTATGCTAGAAACAATGATATAAGAAGTGAATTCCAAAGAGATTATACTAGAATAATACATAGTAATGGATACAGAAGATTAAAACATAAAACTCAAGTTTTCTTTTCACCTGAAAACGACCACATTTGTACAAGAATAGAGCATGTAACACATGTTGAATCTATAAGTTACACTATAGCCAAATATTTAGGTCTAAATACTGAACTAACCCGAGCTATCTCTGTTGCACATGATATTGGTCATAGCGCCTTTGGACATGAAGGAGAAAAAATATTATCAGAAATCTCTATGAAAGACATTGGTTACCCTTTTTGGCATGAGCAAAATGGATTAAATATGGTTGATAACATTGAATTATTAGAAGATAATAATAAATTTATGCAAAATTTGAATTTAACATATGCTGTCAGAGATGGCATCATATCCCATTGTGGAGAAATAGACGAAAACTCTGTAAAACCTCGAACAGAATTTATTGATTTATCAAATTACTCTTACCCAAATCAATATGCTCCATATACTTGGGAAGCCTGTGTTGTAAAAATATCAGACAAAATTTCTTACATCTGTAGAGATATAGAAGATGCTATTACTTTAAATATTTTAGATGAAAATTTAGGAGATTTATATAACTTACTAGATGTTACTGATACTAATGAACCAATTAATAATACTGTAATAATTAATAATTTAATTCATGACTTATGCGAAAATTCATCGCCAGAAAAAGGATTACAGTTTTCAGAACATTATTTAAAATTAATGGATAAAATTAAAGAATTTAATTATAAAAACATATATAGTTCTGAAAGAATTAAGCCATCAACTAGATATTTTAAATTAGTATTAACAGAAATATACAATACATTAAAATCTAAATATGATGGATTAAACACTTTTAAAAATTTAGAAACTTTAAAAAATCCATATCCTAAGCTATATGAAAGTTTTAATGATTTTTTGCAAAATTATTATGATTGTGGAAATAGAGATATTTTAAAACTTAAAAATAAAGTTTTATTTTCTATTGAAAATCCTTTAGATTTTTATAAATCAATTATTTATTATATTTCTGGTATGACTGATAATTTTGCTATTGAAATTTATAACGAAATTATACATTTTTAAATAATCAAAAGCAAGCTTTAATTTGTTTTTACTCTTTAAAGCTTGCTTATTTATTCACTTAATAAAATTGCAAATGTAAATTTTATATTATTTTTTCGTCCATTCTCATTTTTTTCTAAATTTATTCAAAACAATTCCAACCTTATGCACAATAGCAGTTGATTTTTTATTTGCAAGGTCCTTTCCAAAGGCTTTAAAACTAACTGTTATAGCTGATACTAAAGCACTTAATATAAATTGTATATCAAAAGGTAATTTTATTTCATTTGCTATTTTCAAAGAAATTAATGCACTAATAGAACCACTAAGTACACCACAAATGTCACCTATAACATCGGCACATATATTTGCAACTTTAGGAGCATTTTTTATTAATTTTATTGAATCTTTTGACCCTTTTACTTTTTTTGTTGCTTTTGCATGAAATTCTTCTTCATTTGCAACAGTTACTGCAACTCCTATAATATCAAAAAACACACCTATTAATATAACTAATATTAAAATCAAAAATGCAGGTATTAAACTTAAGTTTGATACTCCATTTGTTGAAACATATGAAAACATAATTGATAGTACAAAAGTTAATATAAAAGCTTGTACTGGCCAACTCATATTCGAGTGTTCTTTTTTATTTTCTTCTTTTTTGTTTTCCGTTTTTTTCATTTTATAATTTCCTCTCTTTTAGAACTTTAATATAATAAGAACAAAAGCGGACATTAATAATTTTTGTACTTATTAAAACATTTTAAAGTCCGCGTCTTTGTTCGTGTGCGAAATTTGCAAAGCAAATTTCTGTGCAATATATTCATATTATAGGAAAGTTCTCCGAACTTCCTATAATATGAATTAAGGTAAGCCTCAGCTTACCTTTTAATTTCTAAATAATTAAGTTAGATGGTAAAAACCTAAGTAAATTTTACGGTTTAGGTCTGGTTGAATTTCTCTACTTCCCGCTTAACATTACTGTTATAGCCGTTTCCGTTTAAGGGAACTAACTAAATTTATATTTAGCCACCAGATCGCCACTTAAATCCGTACCTTAATCCCTAGATTTTCAAGCTTTTTGATAAAGCAAACATTCTAGAAGTTTTCCTTAACATACTTTTTATAAAGTTATTAGTCTTTTTTGCAAATGCAATTTCATAATTAAAGTAAAAAACATTTGGCCAAAACATTATTTACTCGTGATAAACTAATCCCAATACCTTCACTCAAGACAGGCTACTCTATGTATTTCGTGTCTTGGCACTCAACATAGGTTTCACTTAAATTTTTCTATTTAAGTCTCCGCGAAACCAGGGAATCATATATATGCCATTACATACTACCCTAACCTCTTTACTCCCTGCTCACACACAAAACTGGCATTCCGCGCATAAACAAGAAACTTCAACGATGTGCCCTTTAGTGGATTTTTAGCCCCACCCTCATAACTTTAAGTACGACTAGAATAATGCACCATCAATTAATATTATAACAGATTAAAAAAAATATTCCAATTTATTTAAAAACTTTTTTAAGCCTTTAATCAATTTCTAGATTATGTTTTTTGTATATTTTATAGTTTTTTCTCTATTTATCTCGTTTAATCTTCATTTTTCTTTATCTATCTTATTAGTAATTTAAAAATTTTCTTATTTCTTTTTTTGTTTCTTCTAAATCTTTATCATTAGCAATATCTAAAACATTGATATTATTATATTTTTCCTTTACTTCCTTTGACATTTCCAAGTAAACTCTTTGTTGTTTTATACTACTTTCAGCTTTAAATTCAGCTCCTTTAAAAACAGCTTTCCCATCTCTTTTTAGTCTTTCTACATACTCATTTTCATCTTGTAAATATAATGTTATATAATATATATCAAAATCCAATTTAGCAAATTGATCTAATAGTTTTTCATACACATCTGTAAATGTATATTCTTTTATTCCTAATCTACAATAATTTTCTTCTGTAAAAAATGTTCTATCAAAAATCAAATTTATACTTTTATTTTCTAACTTTTTCATATAATCTAATAAATCAATATACATTTCCTCAGCTTTTTTCTTTCCTGCAGCTGTACTATCAGCAGTTCCTGATAATCTATATAAATTTGAATATGGTAATGTGTGTCTTAAAAAATCTGTTATTGTTGTTTTTCCAGCTCCTTGTGGTCCTTCTACTACTATTATTTTTGAATTTGCCATTTTATTTCTTCTCCTCTTTTTTTACTTCTTTTTCTTTATTTTCTGTATCATTTTCTAATATCTTATTAATTGAATTCATAATATCATCAATATTCTCATCAAAATCATCTTTTACTAAATTAAACAATCTTTTCACCTCTTTAGCAGTATTATACTATTTTATAATTTATTTTTCAATTAAATTTTCATATTTACAACCATTTCCTTTCTTTCAAGGAACAAAATTTGATTAAAAATATTGTATTTTACAATTATTTTTCAAACTTGATTCCATTTATAAAATTTGTTCTTAATTTTTATTATACAAGTTAAAATCTCAAATATTTTCAATATTATTGTAGCTTTTTACCCAAATTTGTTGTAAAATATTTATATATTTTAATAAGGAGGTTTGTTAGTTTTAAACTAACAAAATTAAACATGGATAAAATTGCAATTATTTCTGATGTACATGGTAATATTACAGCTCTAAACGAAGTATTAACCGATATTAAAAATAAACAAATTTCAAAAATCATTTCACTTGGTGATAATATAACAAAATGTACACACCCAGATTTAGTACTAGATATACTAAAAAAAGAATGTGAGATAATTTTACTTGGAAATTGTGATTATGAAATCTGTAAACCAGAATCAAAAAATAAAAATTTCTGGACAAGGAACAAAATAGGAGAAAATAACGCTAATTATATATTAACTTTACCAAAATCTTATGAATTTTACCTTAGTGGACATTTAATAAGATTATTTCATGCCTCTCCTTATAGCTTAACACAGATTTTCAACCCAATGTATTCTCACGGTGATAATAATTCTATTGAAATAACACCAGATAAATTATTTGACAATACTTCTTTTATATCCAAATCAAAAGAAGACCCTATTCCTGATATTATTGGATATGGACATATACATACTCCTCTTATTGTCCGTTATAAAAATAAAACTATATTTAATCCTGGTAGTGTAGGTGTTCCAATAGAAATGCTAAATAATAATATAAATGATAAAACTAACATATTTTCAACAGTTGCATCTTATATTATATTAGAAGGTAATCTAAATAGCACAAATCTGTCTTCTATATCTTTTCAATTAGTTAGAGTTCCTTACAATATAGAAAAAGAAATTAAAGATTTAAAAAAATCTGATATGCCAAATAAAGAAGAAACAATTAAAAGTTTAATGTCTGCTATATCAAACAGATAACTAATAATATATCTTTTTTATAAATTATATATTAATTTAGAAGGGAAAAATTATGAAAGATAAATTATCTCTCACTAAGCACATTTTAAAAAAATATAATCAAGAACATTTATTAACATTTTATGATGATCTTTCAGTAGACCAACAAAACATGCTAATAAATCAAATATTAAGTATAAATTTTGAACAAGTTTTAACTCTATATAAAAACTCTTTTTTAGATGACCCAAAAACAAAAATATCACCTCTAAATCATATAGAAAAAAATTTGTTAAATAAAAATAAAATCATTTCTTACCAAAAAATTGGTGAATCCATTATAAAAAATGGTAATTTTGCTGTAGTAACAATGGCTGGTGGTCAAGGCACACGCCTTGGATATAAAGGTCCAAAAGGAACTTATCCTTTAAATTTAAAACCATACAGAAAATCGCTATTTCAAATTATGGCTGAAGACATAAAACTTGCAAACACTACTTATAACACTATAATTCACTGGTTTATAATGACAAGTGAAGAAAATGATAACCAAACTAAATCATTCTTTAGCTTAAATAATTATTTTGACTATCCTAAAGAAAAAATTACTTTCTTTAAGCAAGATAAACTTCCTTTAGTTGATTTAAATGGAAATTTAATATTACAAGAGCCTTATATTATTAAAGAAGCATCAAATGGAAATGGAAACGTATTTAATTCAATGAAAAAAAATAACATTATAGACATTTTAAATTCAGAAAATATTAAATGGGTTTCATTTGGTGGAATTGATAACGTTTTACTTAAAAACTGTGATCCAATATTTCTAGGACTAATTATTAATAACAGATTACAAATTGGTTCAAAATCAATATTCAAAAAAGATCCTTTAGAAAAAACAGCTGTATACTGTAAAAAAAATGGAAAACCATCAATTTTAGACTATAATGATATAACATTAGACTTATCTGAATCAAAAATTGAAAATACCAATACATATTTATATAGAGAAGCAAATATCTTATCTCATATAATGAGTATAGAAGCAATTGAAAAAATGAGCACTATAAATCTAAAATATCATCGAGCATTTAAGAAAAATGCCTTTGTAAATTTTGAAGGAGTAAAACAAGTTCCTGAAAAACCAAATACTTTTAAATTTGAAAATTTCATATTTGATGCCTTTTCTTATTTTGATGATATGTTACTTTTAAGAGTTGATGAAAATGAAGAATTTGCTCCCATTAAAGATTTTACAGGTATTTACAATCCAGACACAGCAATTGAAAAATATGAAAATTATTTTAAAAAACATCATAATACTGACATCATTTAAAAAATAAGTTAATAAAAACAATTATAATTCAGTATTTTATTATAATATAAAAAACCTTGATGTATAAACAAATATTTTGATTTTTATACACTAAGGTTTTTATTTTATATTTACTTTTTGCTTTTTCTTAATTCTTTAAAAAATTGTTGTAAAATATTTTCGCATTCATTTTTTAATATTCCAGTCTCAGCTTCAACCTTATGATTAAAAGTATAATCATTAAATAAATTAAATACTGAACCAACAGCTCCTGTTTTAGCATCTTGTGTACCAATATATATTTTTCTGATACGTGAATTAATCATCGCACCTGCACACATTGAACATGGTTCAAGAGTGACATACATATCACAATCTAATAATCTCCATGATTTCAATTTTCTGCTTGCTTTCTGGATTGCTAATATTTCAGCGTGTTTTGTTGTATCTGTTTTTGTTTCTTTTAAATTATGTGCTCTTGCTATAATTTTACCTTCTTTTACTATCACTGCACCTACCGGTACTTCTAACTTATCATATGCTTTTTTTGCCTCTTTTAAAGCTTCCATCATAAATTTTTCTTTTTCTCCCATACATAACTCCAATTCTTTTTAGTGTTTGTAACTTAATCTAATTTTACTTTCTACATTATATCAAATAGTAAGTACTTTTTCAAAATTTTTTTAAAAATTCCATCTGTAATATATCATCCATATATTTTTCTTGATTTGTTTTGAATTTATTTGAACCAATTAATAATGACCAAAAAAATAAAAAATTTATAATTATTAGAATAAAAATAATATTGAATATAAACATAATCTCCTCCTCTTTATCTTATTAAATATAGTATTTATCTATATTTTATTCAAATAGTAAAGAAGTTATGTATGGAAATTATAAATATTATAGCATTTTTCTAATTATGTGTATCGAAAAAATTGTCGAAAATATTAGATTTAATAACTTTATTTTTAATAAACTAAGGAATGTCCCTTTTTCACTTTTTAGAGGGAAAAAAAAAGAACGTCCCCTCTTCCCTCTAAAAAGGGAAAAGGAAGGAACGTCCCTTCCTCCCTATTCTGTAACTTCTTCAGTTTTCTTCTCTGTATCAATACGAATATCTTGATATTTTTTCATTCCTGTTCCAGCTGGTATTAATTTTCCTATAATAACATTTTCTTTTAGTCCAATTAAATCATCAACTTTTCCTTTAATAGCTGCATCTGTAAGAACTCTTGTAGTTTCTTGGAATGATGCTGCTGATAAGAAACTTTCTGTTGCAAGAGATGCTTTTGTAATACCTAATAGCACTCTCTTACCTGTTGCTGGTCGTTTTCCTTCTGCTATAGTTTCATTATTTTTATCTTCAAATTCATACATATCTACTAATGATCCTGGGAACATATCTGTATCTCCATTATCATCAACTCTAACCTTTTTAAGCATTTGTCTACCAATAACTTCAACGTGTTTATCATTGATATCAACACCTTGGTTTCTATAAACTTTTTGAACTTCTGAAGTTAAGTATTCATATACTCCTTCTGGTCCTTTTAATGTTAATATTTCTGATGGATTGATTGAACCTTCGATTAATGGATCTGCAACATCAACCATGTCTCCATCTTTTACTTTCATTTTAGAACCAAATGGAATTGTGTAAGTTCTTGAATCATCACTTGATGTAACAACAACTTCTTTCTTCTTCTTTGTTTCTTTAATTTTTACTTTACCTGCAATTTCAGAAATAATTGCAACACCCTTAGGTTTTCTAGCTTCAAATAATTCTTCAACTCTAGGAAGACCTTGAGTAATATCGGCAACACCGGCAACACCACCAGAGTGAATTGTTCTCATTGTAAGCTGTGTACCAGGTTCACCAATTGATTGAGCAGCAATTATACCTACTGATTCGCCAATTGATACTAAGTCTCTTCTTGCAAGTCCCATACCATAACATTTTTGACATACACCATGTTTTGAACGACAAGCTAATACAGAACGTACTTCTAATCTTTCGATTCCACTTGCTACAATTCTTTCTGCTATATCTTCTGTAATCATAGTATTTGTGTCAACAATAAGTTCATTTGTATTTGGATCATAAACATCATTTACAACATATCTACCAATAATTCTTTCTTGCATTTTTTCAATTATTTGATTTCCATCTTTAATATCATAAACAATTAAACCTTCATGTGTTCCACAATCATGTTCTCTTACAATAATATCTTGAGATACATCAACTAATCTTCTTGTTAAGTATCCTGAATCGGCTGTTCTTAAAGCTGTATCTGAAAGTCCTTTACGTGCACCATGGGCAGAAATGAAGTACTCTAATGCATCTAATCCTTCTGCAAATGATGATTTGATAGGAATTTCTACTGCTTTACCTGTTGTACTAGCCATAAGTCCACGGATACCAGCAATTTGTCTTAATTGGTTCATGTTACCTCTGGCTCCAGATTTAACCATCATATATATTGGGTTTAAATCATCAAAGTTATCTTCCATAGCTTGACTAATTTTCTTAGTTGCATCTTCCCAAACTTTGATAACTGAGTTATATCTTTCGTCATTTGTTATTAATCCTCTTGCATATTGTTTTCTGATTGTTTCTATTTGTTTATCAGCTTCTTCTAGTAATCCTTTTTTAGCTGCTGGCACTTTAACATCACTCATTGAGAATGTAATACCTGCAAGTGTTGAGTATTTGAATCCTAAAGCTTTTACATAGTCAATTACTTCAGCAGATTCAACTACACCATGTACACGAATTACTCTTTCAATAATTTGTCCCATTGATTTTTTCATAACTGGGAAATTGATTTCGTATTGGAATGGATCTTCATTTCTATCAATGAATCCTAAATCTTGAGGAATTCCTTGGTTAAAGATAATTCTACCAACACTAGTTTCTATTTTTTTAGATTTCTTTTCTCCATCTATTTCCTTTGTAACTCTTACAAAGATTTTTGCATGTATTCCAACATCATGATTTTCGTAAGCCATAATAGCTTCATCTGGATCTTTGAAGTATTTTCCTTCTCCTTTTTCTCCATCTAAAGTCATTGTTAAATAATAGCTTCCTAAAACCATGTCTAGTCTTGGAACAGCAACTGGTTTACCATCTTGTGGTTTTAATAAGTTGTTTGTTGCAAGCATTAAATATCTTGCTTCTGCTTGTGCTTCTAAAGATAATGGTAAATGCACAGCCATTTGGTCACCATCGAAGTCGGCATTGAACGCTTCACAAACTAATGGGTGAAGTTTTATTGCTCTACCTTCTACTAAAACTGGTTCAAATGCTTGAATACCTAATCTATGTAGTGTAGGAGCACGGTTTAACATTACTGGATGGTCTTTTATAACATCTTCTAATATTCCCCATACTTCTGGTTTTAATCTTTCTACCATTCTTTTTGCACTTTTAATATTTTGAGCTATTCCTTTTGCTACTAATTCTTTCATAACAAATGGCTTAAATAATTCAACTGCCATTTCTTTTGGAAGTCCACATTGGTAAATCTTTAGTTCTGGTCCAACTACGATAACAGAACGTCCAGAATAGTCAACCCTCTTACCTAATAAGTTTTGACGGAATCTACCTTGTTTTCCTTTTAACATATCTGATAAAGATTTTAAAGGTCTATTTCCAGCACCTGTAACTGGTCTTCCCCTTCTACTATTATCAATTAATGCATCTACAGATTCTTGTAACATTCTCTTTTCATTTCTTACAATAATTTCTGGCGCACCTAATTCTAATAATCTTTTTAAACGGTTATTTCTATTAATAACTCTTCTATATAAATCATTTAAATCTGATGTAGCAAATCTACCACCATCTAATTGTACCATTGGTCTTAAGTCTGGTGGAATAACTGGTACAACTGACATTATCATCCATTCTGGTCTTGTATTAGAAAGTCTAAAAGCATCAACTGTATCTAATCTTTTAATTAGTTTACCTTTCTTTTGCTCACTAGCATTTTCTAATTCTTTTCTTATTTGTTTTGATAATTGATCTAAGTCTATTTTTTCTAATAATTCTTTTAAAGCTTCTGCACCCATTTTTGCTTTAAATGAACCTCTACCATATTTTTCTTCTGCTTCATGATATTCTTTTTCTGTTAACACTTGACAATTTACTAAATCTGTATTTCCTTTATCTGTTACAATATAAGAAGCAAAATATACTACTTTTTCAAGGTTTCTTGGTGAAACATCTAATACTAAAGCAATTCTACTTGGTATCCCTTTAAAATACCAAATGTGTGCAACTGGTGCTGCAAGTTCAATATGTCCCATTCTTTCTCTTCTTACTTTAGATTTTGTAACTTCAACACCACATCTATCACATACAATCCCTTTATATCTAACTCTTTTATATTTACCACAATGACATTCCCAGTCTTTTGTTGGTCCAAATATTCTTTCACAGAACAAACCATCTTTTTCTGGTTTTAACGTTCTATAGTTTATTGTCTCAGGTTTTTTTACTTCCCCTTTTGACCATTCTCTTATTTTTTCATCTGATGCTATCCCTATTTTTATTTTATTAAAAATATCTAATTCGTCCACGCTTTATTTCCCCCTATAAATTTATTAAATTGGGTAATTTCAAAACAAATTTAATTACTATCCCCTGCTCTTGCATATCTTTTTGTCGAACTAAATTTTTTTGAAATTTATTTAATTTTATTCTTTAAGGGACAGAACTTTTAAGAACAATCTTCTCATCAGAACCATTCCCTTAAATTATTTTAATCTAAATCACTATCATTAAAAATAGCTTCATCATCTTCATCGTCTAATCTTTCAAATAATTCATCACTATCTTCAACTTCTTCTTCATCTAATAAAATATCATCATTGACATCTTCTCCATAGCCGTCTGCTAAATCATCTTCAGCAACTACTTCTTCTTCTGCCAAAATATTTTTATCTTTTTCAGGATCATATTCGATACCATCTTCTATATTTTCTTTTAATTCTAACTCTTTATTATCTTCTGAATATAGACGTACATCTAATCCTAAAGATTGTAATTCTTTTACAAGAACTTTAAAGCTTTCTGGAACTCCTGGTTCAGGAATATTTTCACCTTTAACAATTGCTTCATATGTTTTTACTCTACCTACAACGTCATCTGATTTTACAGTTAACATTTCTTGTAGTGTGTAGGCTGCTCCATATGCTTCAAGTGCCCAAACTTCCATTTCTCCAAAACGTTGTCCACCAAATTGTGCTTTACCTCCAAGTGGTTGTTGAGTAACTAATGAGTATGGTCCAGTTGAACGAGCATGAATTTTATCATCAACTAAATGGTGTAATTTAAGCATATACATAACACCAACTGTAATTGGTTTATCAAATGGCTCTCCTGTTCTTCCATCATATAGAATTGATTTTCCATCTTCACTCATACCAGCTTGTTTTAATAATTCTTCAACATCTTCTTGTGTTGCACCATCAAATACTGGTGTTGATACATGCCATCCTAAAGCTTTTGCTGCCCCACCTAAGTGAACTTCAAGGATTTGTCCTAAATTCATACGAGATGGAAGTCCTAATGGGTTAAGTAAAATGTCTATTGGTGTACCATCTGGTAAGAATGGCATATCTTCTTCTGGTAAAACTCTTGAAATAACACCTTTATTACCATGACGTCCAGCCATTTTATCTCCAACAGATATCTTTCTTTTTGTTGCAATGTAACAACGAATAATTTGATTTACACCTGGTCCTAATTCATCTGAATTATCTCTTGTAAATATTTTTACATCTACAATTGTTCCGGCTTCTCCATGTGGCACTCTAAGTGATGTATCTCTTACCTCTCTTGATTTTTCTCCAAAGATTGCTCTTAATAATCTTTCTTCTGCTGTTAATTCTGTTTCTCCTTTAGGAGTAACTTTACCAACTAAAATATCTCCTGGTCTAACTTCTGCACCAATTCTAATAATTCCGTTTTCATCTAAGTCTTTTAGTACATCATCACCAATATTTGGAATATCTCTTGTAATTTCTTCTGGTCCTAATTTTGTATCACGGCATTCACAATCATATTCCTCAATATGTATAGAAGTAAATACATCTTCTTTAACTAATCTTTCATTTAAAAGAATAGCATCCTCATAGTTATAACCTTCCCATGTTGAGAAAGCAACTACACAGTTCTTTCCTAATGACATTTCTCCATCTTTTGTTGATGGTCCATCTGCAATGGCATCACCTTTTTTTACTATTTCACCTTTTTTTACTATAGGTCTTTGGTTAATACAAGTTCCACCATTTGTTCTCTTAAATTTACGTAATTTATGTACAACTGTTTTTCCATTATTATATTTAACTGTAATTGCATCTCCTGTAACTTTTTCAATTGTTCCATCATCTTCTGCTAATATTAAAATTCCAGAATCTTTTGCAGCTCTATATTCCATACCTGTTCCTACAATTGGTCTTTCTGTAATCATTAAAGGAACTGCTTGACGTTGCATGTTTGATCCCATTAAAGATCTTTTTGCATCATCATGCTCTAAGAATGGAATCATTGCAGCAGCAATTGAAACTAATTGTTTTGGTGATACATCTATATATTGTACTTTATTTTTATCAACTTCTATAATTTCATTTCTAAATCTTACTCTTATTCTGTCATTAATAAATTCATTATTTTCATCCATTGGTTCAGATGCTTGAGCAATAATATAATTGTCTTCTACATCTGCACTCATATATTCTACTATATCTGTAGCTCTATGTGTTTCTGGATCTATTTTTCTATATGGTGTTTCAATAAATCCATATTCATTAATATTTGCAAATGATGAAAGTGCTGAAATAAGTCCAATGTTTGGTCCTTCTGGTGATTCAATAGGACATAATCTACCATAATGTGTATAGTGAACGTCTCTTACTTCGAATCCAGCTCTTTCTCTTGTTAAACCTCCAGGTCCTAATGCAGAAATTCTTCTTTTATGTGTTAATTCAGAAAGTGGGTTTGTTTGGTCCATAAATTGTGATAATTGAGAACTTCCAAAGAACTCTCTAATAGCTGATGTTATTGGCTTTGTATTAATTAATGTTTGTGGTGTTACAACATCTAGGTCTTGAATTGTCATTCTTTCTCTAACAACTCTTTCTAATCTTGTTAAACCAATTCTAAATTGATTTTGTAATAATTCACCAACACATCTAATTCTACGGTTAGCTAAGTGGTCAATATCATCAATTTTTCCAACTCCATGTGCTAAATTTAATAAATAACTAATAGAAGCAATCATATCTTCTGTTGTTATATGTTTTGGAATTAATTCATTCATTCTTTCATCTAGAATTTTTAATAAATCTTTTTCCTCAGTATTATCTATTATATCTTTTAATACTTGATAATTTACCATTTCTTTAATATGTAATGAACTTAAATCAACCGTTGGTAACACTTTATGGATATTTACTGTTCCATTTCCTATAACTTTAACTGTTCTTTCTCCAACAGTAACTTCAACCATATTAATTCCTGAATTTTGTATATCTTCTGCAACATCTGCTGTAATAACTTCTCCTGCTTGAACAAAAACTTCTCCTGTTTCAGCATCCATAATATCTTTTGCAGATATTTGTCCAGTGATTCTAGTTGCTAAACTTAATTTTTGATTAAATTTATAACGACCTACTTTTGCTAAATCATATCTTCTATTATCATAGAATAAACCATCAAATAAATTTCTAGCAGCATCTACTGTTGGTAATTCTCCTGGTCTTAATTTTTTATAAATTTCTATTAATGCTTCTTCTTGAGTTTTAATTGTATCTTTTAAAATTGTTGCATTAATTAATTCTTCTTCTCCAAATAAGTCTCTAATTTGATCATCTGTTACAAGTCCAATTGCTCTTAATAATGTAGTAACTGGAATTTTTCTTGTTCTATCAACACGTACATAGAATATATCATTTCCATCTGTTTCATATTCTAGCCATGCACCTCTTAAAGGCATAACTGTTGATGTAAAAGTTTTCTTTCCTGTTTTTGTATCGAATTCTTGTGCATAATAACATCCAGGTGAACGTACTAATTGACTTACTACAACTCTTTCAGCTCCATTTATAATGAATGTTCCACTATCTGTCATAAGTGGGAAATCCCCAAGATAAATTTCTTGTTCTTTAATTTCACCAGTTTCACGGTTAATTAATCTTACTTTTACGTGTAATCTTGTAGAATATGTTGCGTCTCTCTCTTTTGCTTCTTCAATTGAATATTTTGTTTTGTCTTCCATGTAGTAATCAAAAAATTCAAGAACTAGATTTCCAGAATAGTCTTCTATTGGAGAAATATCTTTTAATACTTCGCCTAATCCTTCTTCTACAAACCAGTCATATGAATCCTTTTGTACTTTAATTAGGTTTGGCATTTCGATAAAATCGCCAACTTTTGCAAAATCTTTTCTTGAAGCTTTTTCGTATTGAATGTCTCTAATTTTCAAAAAAATCACTCCTTATTAAAATTTGAAGCAGATTTAATTCTAGGAATGTGCTTTTTAGCACTTTTAGAATTTAATTTATTTGATTTCAAGAAAAGTCCTTCTTAGAATATAATTACTTTTTTAATTTTTAACCTGCCTGCTTTTCAAATTAAAAACTTAAAATTTTATTATATTTAATTCCTCTTTTCTTAAATTTTTTAACTTTGTATATTGAATTATCTCTTTTGAATTAAATTTTACTTGATATTAAAAAAGTGTATAAATTCACAATATATAATAACACAATTTTTCTACAGAAGTCAAGCTTTTTGTGATTATTTTAAACTTTTAATTACACTATATATACCAATAGCCCAAAATATTAGTGAAATAACTAACAAAAGCATTTCTTTTTGTACTATTGCAAAATAATCAAATACTAATAAAAAGCCAAACCAAAACAATAAAAATCCCCACATATATATTTTTGAAAGAGCATTATCCGCCCCATCTAATTTTTCCTGAGTATTAAATACTTCTTCAGCTGATACACTATTATCTTTAATTCCCTTTTTCCAATTTAATCCTTTTATCAAAGACACAATTCCTCTTATTAATATAGTCATTCCACAGATAAAAAAAGGAATAATAACAATTCTAGTTGTAGAATCTACAGCTCTTATAAATCCCAATATACACAAAAATGTAAAAATAGAACCAACTATTATTGTTATAACACCTTGAATAACATTTCCAACCCACAATTCAATATTATCATTTCTTTTCATATTTTTTCATCCCTTTATATACCATAAAAACTAATACATCATCAATTTAAATTTATTAATTCTTAGGAGAAGATTACCAAGAACCTCCTCCTCCACCTCCTGAGCCGCCTCCTGATGAGCCGCCTCCTGATGAGCTTCCTCCACTATCACTTGAAGGACTTGACGACATTACTGTTGTAGCTGACTGCATTGTTGTATTCATAAATGTTCCAAAAGAATGTATATTAAATTCATCTCTAGAATCATACCAGTTAGGAGCTTGAAGTGCTATTGTCTCAAACTGATTAATCCAAACATCTGATACTCCTAAAGCATACGTATATGGTAATATGTCATAAAAATATTCTGGATTTTGAAATACCAAACTTTCTAATTGTGGCTTTTCTGCTGTTTCAAGAAATCTTTTAAATCCTCTTAATTTACCTAATATCTCATTTCCATATTGTGTTCTTTTAGGCATTATTTTAGTAAAGAATACAATAATAGCTATACTAATTATGCCAATAACATACATTACAATGTACATAGTATTTTGTACTAAAATTGGTAACATCATAAATGCCCATGGCACACCACCAAAACCTAGTCCCCAAATTACTCCAAATAATTTAGGTATTTTAATAGTTCCAATTAATGAACCAATTAAAATTGAAAATCCTATTCCTGAAAATATCAAAACAAAAGGTAATATTTCAATCTCACCACATTCTATTATTGGTTTAATAGTTATCATAATAAATATTCCTATAATCATAAAAATCAACCATTTTATTTTTTTACTAGCTGATGATTCGAATATTTTTTCTTTATTTTCTTTAGAATTAAGTTTTGATTTTATTTCATTTAATGTCAAATAAAAACTATCATATAAATCCTCTTCAGTCACAGAAGTTTTTATACTTCCATTATTTACAGACATTCCAATTGCTTCTTGAAAACTGATTTTTTCACCATTTTTCTTTGCTTCCTGCATTATCTCTTTAGCTTTATTCATATCAATTGAATGTTTCTTTTCTCTAAACAATCCATCAAAAAAAATCTTTTCACCTTCATTATTACCATCATATTCTTTTATTTTAGTAATTTTGAATCCTTTAGATTTTCTAAATAATCCATAATTTTCTGTTTCTTCAATTTTCAAATAGCCTTTATTAGCTAAATATATTAATAATGAAACTACACTCTCTGTATTAGCTGAACCTTCATATAAAAATCCCACTTCTGCAGAATTATATCCTTCTGGTGGATAAAACTCCACTGTTTCAATTATTTCATCATCCTTTCCATACTTAGCCCATAACACATATGCCATTAATACACATATTAAGCAAATTGCAATAACAATAATATAATACATATCTATATTTGAACTTGCTCCTACAAAATAACCCTCTGGCAATGTAAGTCTTATTGTTAGTGCTTGTCCAGATGATAACACTTTTTGTAAACTACCTGTAATAACATTTCCATTCACATTATAAGAAATATTTGAACTATCTGTAGAACCAACATTTCCACTTGAAAATCCTAACAATGATTTATCAAATGATTTAGGCATTGTAACTCTAAATTTTACACTTTCTATACTTGTATCCCATTCACTTCCTATTAAATTAAAATATAATTCATCAGCATCCTTCAATGGATCTTTTCCTATATTATATTTATACTTTATAGTATAAGAATGAGTACCTATATACGTTTGGTCACTACTTCCTATTTTAATAACTAAATATCCATTTTCTTTTGATGTTTTATAGTCTTCGCTAACAGATACATTAGAAGCTATTGCCCTATTATTAGATTTAGTTCCGTCATTTCTTATAACAGAATTCTTTAATGGAATTTTTCTATATATTCCATGTTTTGAAACATTAAAATATGCTGTTATATTTTCTGTTATATCAAATGTATTATCTTCATTAACAACAATATCAATATCATAACTTTGAATTGTATAATCACTAGAAGATGACACTGCAGAAGCTTTATTAGAAAATGCAAATACTAGTAAAAAAAACAAAGTACAAATATTTTTTAAATATTTTTTCATATCATAAATCCACCTTTACATTATTTTTTTCTTCTGCATTAGCTATAAACATATTTGCTGGTTTAAAACCAAACATTCTTGCTACTATATTACTTGGAAACACCTGAATTTTTGTATTTAAAATTCTAACTGAACCATTGTAATATTTTCTGCTATTAGCAATTTCATCTTCTACATAAGTTAAATCACGACTTAATTGTAAAAAATTTTCACTAGCCTTCAATTCAGGATAATTTTCCGAAATTAACATTATTTTTGAAACTTCCTGTGTTAATTGTTCATTAATATTTATTTTTTTATTCATTGTCATATTTTCATAAGCATCTGTTCTCAAATTTGTTATTTGCATAAGTGTACTCTGTTCATACTTCGTATATTCCTTTACAATTTCTACCAAATTTGGAATTAAGTCCCATCTCTTCTTCAAATAAACATCCATTGTTGAAAATGCTTCTTTTACAATATTATTAGATTTCACTAAACTATTATAAGTTACCAAAAAATAAACTAATAACAAAAAAATTATACCTATTAATATATAAAGTGCCATATTTTTTCCCCCTTTTATTTTTAAATAAATCAATTAATTTCATTATATCATAAAACTCAAAATTCATATACTTTTTTTCATTTTTGTTGAAAAATAAAACTTTAATTTTTCAGATTTCGATATAGACTTTTTTTTTCATTTATAGTACAATACAAAAAGTTTAACAAAGCACTCAAATTCGAAAGGAGAAAATAAAAATGGCAAGTTTACCACTTATCGTAAAATATCTAATTATCGCTTTTGTAAGTATGGTCCCAATAGTTGAATTAAGAGGTGCTATACCTATTGCAGAAGGACTCGGCTTAGATATATTTATTTATTACCCTGTAGCAATTATATGTAACATGCTACCAGTACCAATCATCTATTTGTTTGCTAGAAAAGTTCTTGAATGGGGCAAAGACAAAAAAATTATTGGAAAATTTTTTACATGGTGCTTAGAAAAAGGTGAAAAAGGTGGAGACAAATTAAAAGAAACTGCTGGAAACAAAGGTATTTTCTTTGCATTGTTACTTTTTGTTGGTATACCACTTCCAGGAACAGGAGCATGGACAGGAACTTTAGCTGCAAGTTTCTTAAATCTCGACTTTAAAACAAGTGTAAGTGCTGTAGCACTAGGTGTAATTTTAGCTGGAATTATAATGTCTTTAGGTAGCAAGTTTGTCGCTATTTTAGGCTGGCCTGGTTTAATAGCAATTATAGCAATTATTATAATAGCTATAATTATATCCGTTATTTTAAGTAAAAAGAAAAAAGTTAAATAATTCTATATTTAAAAAGACAACTATTTAGTTCAAAAAATAGTTGTCTTTTATTTAATTTCTGCCAATTTAGTATTTACTATCTTCTATTGCTTATAACATTAATGGAGTTCTTATACTATAAATATTACTACCATATCCACATTGCCCATTAACATTCAGTCCCCAGACCCAAATATTTCCTTCTAAATCAATCGCTATACGATGATCTCCTCCTGCTGATATTTCTTTAAATTTTTTATCATTTAGTATAATTTGCGGTTTACTTCTATTTTTCGTACTTCCATCTCCTAATTGTCCATAATTATTTTTTTCCCATGTCCATAAGTTACCATCTTCATCTATTGCAAGAACATGCCCATGCTTTCCAGCAGACACTTTACTAAATCTTGTTCCTTGTTGAATTAGCTGTGGTATACTAGTTGAGCTATTCTTTCCCCATTTCCACAGATTTCCATCTGTGTCTATTGCAAAGCAACACATATCTCCTGTTGCTATCTCTTTAAATTTTGTCCCTACTTTTACTTGTACTGGAACCAAACTTTTGTCTAATTCTTCTTCAATTCCTAATTGTTTATTAACATTACTTCCCCATGAATATAAGTTGTCATTTTCATCATTAGTACGTCTCTCAACATTTTTATATAATTATCTCCCATCTTTTTATAATTATAGATTAACATTTTTTGTTTACTCATCAGTTCTACTGAGTTAACTTTATTATACCTTATTTGTTATACTTGTATTCGGTGATTATATGTTTTTAAGTTCAGCTATAAAAATTAGAATTGAGCAATTATGCAAAGAAAGAAATATAACAATTAACAAATTATGTACTATCTGTGGAATTACACAATCAACGTTATCCAATATAAATAGTAGGCCTAACACTAATTTAACTATTTTAACAATTATGCGAATTTGTAGAGGATTAAATATAAATATAAGCGACTTCTTTAACTCTTCTTTATTCAATATAGATACATTAGATGATGATTAATAAACAAAGCAAAAGAAAGCTGTAAAAAATGCAGGCGTTAAAAATTTTGATAAATTTCATAACTATGGTTATAAAGGACTATACAATGGTGAGACAGCCAATGATATTGCAAAAAGAAAAGGATTAAGTTATAGAGAAGATATTTTAGATAATATGGGAAGTGATGAACTTATAGTAAATCTATTTAGAATAAGGAATACAATAAAAGAACTTGGTGGAACTATGCCAGAAGAATTACCAACACCTAAAAAGAGTTTAAAAGAATTAGAAAAAGAAAATAAAAAAAGTTTAAAACCCAAAAATTAAAATTATAACTAATCTTCTTAATATTCAGTGATACACAGTAACAAAATACTAGGTATCACTAAATATTAAGAATTTGAACATTTATGATACATTTTCACTACATGCTGATGTTTTTGCTTTTCTTAACGTTCCTCTTGTTTAATCTCGTTTTTTTCATTTTTACTATCTATCCAATCAAGTAAAATTGTTCTTATAACAACTGCTATTGGTACTGCCAAGAACATACCCAATATTCCAAAGTAAGCTCCTCCAACTGTAATTGAAAATATAACTAATAATGGACTTATTTCTAAAGAAGAGCCTATGATTTTTGGATTTATAATATTAGCATCAATTTGTTGTAGAATTATAACAACTATTGCCATTGCTAATGCTTTTCCAAGTCCTCCTGTTATAAATGTTATAAAAATGCCTATACCTACTGCAACAATTGCACCTATATATGGTATCATATTAAATAATCCTATTGTAAAACCTATTAATGGTGCATATTTTACTTTTAATATTAACATAGCTATTGTTGTTAATATCCCAACTATTACTGCATCTAATAATTGACTAGATACAAATGTAAAAAATACTTCATTTCCTTTTGTAAAATATTTGTCTACTGCTTCATATGTATCTTTTTTGAATATTGCTCTAGCAAATTTTCTTAAAAATCCTACAATTTCGCTCCTTTGTAATAAAATATAAACTGACACAATTATTGAAACAAATACATCAAAAATTCCTGAGAATATATCAATAATATTTTTTACATATTCTATAATTTTTTCATTATTAATATTTAAGAATTGTTTCATATCGATATTTGTAAGTTCAGCCATTTTATCTTGGATAATTTCACTTTTTAATATTGAATCTTCTGGTAATTCTTTATATTGATTAACTAAACTTTCGTAATAGCTTGGTACATTACTAACTAATTCTACAATACTATTTTTTAATACTGGGAATATGCAATTTATTATAATAACAATTACTAATACAAATAAAATATATGTTGTTATAACTGATAATCCCCTAGCTTTTTTTGAAATAAATTTTAGTTTTGCTTTTTTATAAATACTTTCTATTTTTCTACATGGTATAAATAAAATATAAGATATTAACAATCCTATTAAAAATGGTTTTAAAATTAGAAATAGCTTTCCAAACCATTCTTGTACACTAGAAAAATTGTCTAACATTTTATATATCACAACTACTATAATTGCTATAAGCAGCCATGAAGTTCTTTTTTTCCAATTTTGCTTAATTTCATCCATTTCTTTTTCTCTCTTTCTTATTTATATATATTTAATATTTTTATGCCATTTCATAATATCTATTATTTTTAGTTTCTAAATTACAATACGTCTATTTCCAATCCAATTGGGCAATGGTCACTTCCAAATATCTCTGGATAAATATTTGCTTCTTTAATTTTATCTTCAATTGATTTTGAGACAATAAAATAATCTATTCTCCAGCCTACATTTTTTTCTCTTGCATGTCCCATATAAGACCACCAACTATAAGCATTTTCTTTGTCTGGATATAAAAATCTAAATGTATCTGTAAATCCTGCATTTAATAATTCTGTCATTTTATTTCTTTCTTCATCTGTAAATCCTGCATTTCTTCTATTTGTTTTTGGATTTTTTAAATCAATTTCTTCATGTGCTACATTTAAGTCTCCACACATAATTACTGGTTTTGTTTCATTTAATTTTAATAAATATTTTCTAATTTCATCTTCCCAAATTTGTCTATATTCAAGTCTTTCTAGTTCTCTTTTTGAATTCGGTGTATAAATATTTACCATATAAAATTTTTCAAATTCTAAAGTAATTACTCTACCTTCTTTATCATGCTCTTCAATTCCAATTCCATATGTTACATTTATAGGTTTTTCTTTTGTAAAAATTGCAGTTCCTGAATATCCTTTTTTTTCAGCACTATTCCAATAACTACTATATCCGTCAAATTCTAATTCAACTTGTCCTGGTTGGCATTTGGTTTCTTGAACACAAAAAATATCAGCATCAATTTCTTTAAAAAATTGTTCAAATCCTTTTGCTATACAAGCTCTGATTCCATTCACATTCCATGATATTAATTTCATAATTATCCTCTTTCATAATTTATTCTACTCTTGCATTTTAACATAAATTTAACAAAATAGCAATTATTCTACAATTTATGTAAAATTCATATTTGATATATTACCAGTATTTTATATAAATATAAAAGAAGAAAAACCTTGAAATCTCAAAATTTTTCTTCAATTATATATTTTTAAATTTATTTAAATTTTCTAATATATTCTATACCAAAATAACAACTAATTAAAGTTATAATTCCTATAGCAAAAAACATTGTATATCTACCAGTATGAGGAAAACTTCCTTCTTTTATATTAGCACTAACATTATTTGATGGTTTACTTATTATTGTTTCATTATTTTTTACTTGGTTGTCTATTATTTCATTATTGTCTTTAATTTCATTATCATCTTTATCAGGAGGAACTTCTATTGCCTTTTTGTCATTATATATAATTCCTTGTAGCCCATTTCCTCCATCTTGTCCATTCTCAAATGTCACACTTCCATCTTCATTTACTATAAAGCTATACATTGTACCATTTAGTACATATCCTTCTGGGGCTTCTATCTCTTTGTATTTATATGTTCCTGGCTCTATCCTAAATTCTATTTGTCCTTTTTCGTTTGTTATTAGTTGTATTGAATTTCCTTCACTGTCTTTTAATTCATTTCCTTCTGAATCATATAACCCTATTTTTGCTCCTGCTACTGGTGTTGTTGTTCCTGTCTCATATTTTTGTATTATAACATGTCCTCTTATAACTTCTGTTTTTTTCTTGTCATTATAAATAATTCCATCTACTCCATTTACTCCGTCTGGTCCTGCTTTAAATGTGATACTTCCATCTCCATTTACTACAAAACTATACATTGTATCATTTAATACATATCCCTCTGGGGCTTTTATTTCTTTGTATTGGTATGTTCCTGGCTCTATCCTAAATTCTATTTGTCCTTTTTCATTTGTTATTAGTTGTATTGGATTTCCTTCACTGTCTTTTAATTCTTTTCCTTCTGTATCATATAACCCTATTTTTGCTCCTGCTACTGGTGTTGTTGTTCCTGTTTCATATTTTTGTATTATAACATGTCCTTTTATAACTTCTGTTTTTTTCTTGTCATTATAAATAATTCCATCTACTCCATTTACTCCGTCTGGTCCTGCTTTAAATGTGATACTTCCATCTCCATTT
>ERZ772876.59-NODE-59-length-153787-cov-7.645396_pt1 | contig 153787 bp, 121 predicted proteins | sample MGYA00580584_ERZ772876 | MGnify/ENA primary metagenome ERZ772876 (study PRJEB29015, sample SAMEA2737728) | human gut metagenome | biome: human gut; feature: human-associated habitat; material: faeces | place: China | collected 2012 ... | reverse complement strand
AATCAGATGATACAGAACTGAATAGGGAACTTGATGAAATCAATTCATTGGGTGTTAGTAAGGAAGCCGAATATACACAGGCTTCCTTTTTTTTCGACCAGAACGGGCAGGCAAGCATTGGCACCATTCATACTGAGGATGAAAATAATAATCAGTTTATGCGTCAGTTCGAGCAGGACAGAAAAGCTGCATTAGCAGGTAAATACAATTACCTGAATCCCAAAAAGTCTGCAACAGTACCAAGTGAGTATATCAAACAGGTGCTTATGAGAGGTACAGGTTTTATCGGTGGCAAGGGCAGGGTATGCAAGATTTTTGAAACAGAGATTGATGCAGGAACCAGGGCAAAGCGTATCAAAGCAGAATATGGTCAGGGAGGTGCAGGCTGGCCGGTTGACGGACTGGGACTGCACGGATATGACACATTTCATGGGAATGGACTGCGTTTTCAGTGGCGAGATGAGGATGGAGAGGTTGAAGGATATGTTTCGTGGAAAGATATCGAAAAAGAGCTTGGTGTCCTTATTCTTACAGGGGAATACCAGCCTGAGACACCTCGTATTGATGAGCTTGCGATGGACGGACTCCGTGAGGATGATGAGGTCATTGATGCCGAATACCGGGAAGTGGAACCGGAGGAGGCAGAATCAGAGATTGATGATTATGCAATACCGGATGAGCCGGAGAGCTATGCTTCTAACAGAGATTATGTAAGTGCAAAAGGCATGACACCACAGGAAACTGCCGATGAAGACCGCATGGTAACACAGGCAGAATATGGTGCAGAGATAGAAGCTGAAACAACTGAAAAAGATCCATCAGAGCTTCAGTATATTACACCGATTGATTATGCCAAGCGTATTGCAGAGCTTGATGAAGACCTGCGTGATGCGGCGGAGATTCTTGTAACAGATTGCAGCTGCTACACTCCGTTTAGGGCATTCCTTATGGATGTGGTGCAGTCTGATTTTGCATTTATGCCCAATAAACTTGACCTTATCAGGGATATTGCATTAGGGACAGATAATGCAGAAAGAAAGGCATATTCCAACAATAAGTATGGTCTTGTGGAGTACTCAATCAGAAGCGGATATGTGAAGATCAGCTATAAGAACAGGAATGGTGTGCGTAAGGAAGGTGCTCTCGACTGGCGTGAGTTATATGAGATTTTATCCTATATGGTAAAACAGCCATTTTACTGCGGAGAAGACCAGAAGAAGTATTATCAGGAGACAAAGCAGAAGGCTGACAGGGATAAGATGAATCCGGTCTATAAGAGATTCTTTGATATCGAGGATAGTGTAAAAGCCAATCGTCTTGAAACCAGGGAAAGAGCAATAACGAATGGCTGGGGTACCAAGATTGATGAGAATGGACATGTGATTTCTAATGATGAAGTTCAGAAAAAACACAACTTCCATTACAATCTCTGGGAAATGGAAAAAGGCGGAGCTGAGACCAGATACCAGTGGAATATTGACGCAATCCGCACATTAAATCAGAATCAATAAGGGGGAAGCTGTGAATGAATACAGCTTCCCTTTTGTAAATTCCTGACGATCAGAGGACTATGAGAAAAACAGACAGTTTCAACGTTTTTGCGTCAGAGTGTATTCAAAGTAATCCGTCAGATAATAGGTGCGGAATGTTTCGATGGGAACTTCTGTGGATTGTGGGATACCATAGGTAACAGCAGACGAAAGTAACAGCGGGATATCGTCTGCAATATCAAGATACTTTGCAATCTCATGTTCAGCGGGAACTGCTTTTAACTTCAGCTGTGAGGAAGTGATTTTGGTCATATAAGTATTTTCAATCACATCATAAAGGGAATTTTTTGAAAAATCATATTTTTCGATGTCGCGGAAGTAAACATATGGAAGTGTTGTTGCAGTATAGCATAATGGTTTTTCATCCGCGTAGATAATACGGTTCAGATAAAAAACAGGGGAAGCCTTATCTAATAAGAGACTTGCCTGTTCCTCTTCGTTAGCGAGACGTAAGCCTGAACTTAATACCTTTCTGGAGGGGGTCATGCCCTGACGCAGAATCTCTTCCGTATAACTGGAAACAGTGCTCAATTCCTGAAGCCGCGGAGATTCCTTGACGTAGCCCCGCTTTCCCTGATGCTTTTCGATATAGCCGGAACGATAAAGCTCGTCGATCGCACGCCGTACTGTGATACGACTGACATTGTATTCTGCGATCAGCTCATTTTCACTTGGAAGCTCACTTCCCGGTTTGTATTTCTGAAGGCGGATCGCCTCGATTAGCTGGTCTTTAATTTCTTCATATTTTGGTTTTGTACCCATGTGATACCTCCTGTAATTAAACTTATTATAATATGTTAAAATAAGAAAGTAAACATTATTTATAAAATATGCATAAAAATAAGGCATAATTTTAAGATAACATGAACAATTGACATAATAACATAAATAGCTTATTATAATAAGCAAGAACAAACATTATAACAAGAAAGGAAAGCAAAATGGAAAATAAAATACTAGGTGTTCTCTATGGCATGGCAATGGGAGATGCAATGGGAATGCCGCCGGAGCTTTGGAGTAGGAAGCGTTTTCTGGAAAAATATAAAAAAATTGTAGATTTTATGGATGGTGATCCGGAAAATGAAATCTCATACCAGTATCACAGGGGTAATTTTACTGATGATACATCACAGGCGATCACGATATTGGACAGTCTGATCGAGACAGATTTTAAACCAGATGCTTCAAATATTGCGAGTCATATTTTGGCATGGGCGAAGAGAGAAAATGCTTTTGAAAACAATATTTTAGGACCTACATCCAAAATTACGCTGGAGCTTTTTGAAAAAGGGGAAGACGCCAGCAGATATTCGAATGAAGCACTTTCCAATGGGGCAGCAATGAGGATTCCGCCAATTGGAACATTGTTTTGTGCAGACCAGAAAAAAGAGCTGTGTGACTATGTTTATCAGATTTCCCACATTACGCACAGCAGTGACATCACTCTGGCTGGTGCCTGTATGGTTGCTATGGCAGTGGCATCAGCTTTGGAGAAGGAAGACAGGGATCAGATGATAGAAGATGTTCTTTCCGTAGAAGAGTATGCGATGTCGCTGGGAGCAAGTACTGTTTCAGCATCTATAGGGGCGAGGATCCGTTATGGTGTAGAGCTGGCAAAGACATACGAAGGAAATGACGATGAGTTTCTGGATCGACTCTATAATATGATGGGAGCAGGGGTCAATACCGCCGATTCTGTGCCATGTGCGATTGCAATCGCTTACTATAGCTTTGAACCGAGAAAATGTGCATTACTATGTGCGAACCTTGGAGGAGACACCGACACGATCGGAGCAATGGCGACCGCTATCTGTGGAGGCATAAAGGGTGTGGACCATATGCAAGAGGCAGATGTCACTCTTTTAAAAGAGGCGAATCAGGTTGACTTTACTCCTTATGCAAAAATCATAGCTAAAAGAAGGGGGAACGTAAAATGAAAAAATGTCTGGTGATCGGGGCGGCCATGCTTGACATCGTGATGCAGATTGATGAACTTCCGAAAAAAGGAGAAGATGTCTATGCAAAATCGCAGACGATGACAGTTGGCGGATGTGCCTATAACGTAGCGGATATCATGAAGCATTTTGCAGTGCCATATACATTGTTTGCACCGATCGGAACAGGAATGTATGCTTCCATGATCCGTGAAAAATTAAAACAGGCAGAACATGAGAGCCCAATCGAAAGTACGAAAATGGACAATGGATACTGCTTATGCATGGTAGAATCAGACGGGGAAAGAACTTTCCTGACATTGCCAGGAATTGAATGTACTTTTGAAAAAGAATGGTTTGATGCACTGGATGTAACGGAGTATGATTCAGTTTATATCTGTGGTTATGAGATTGAAGGGGATGGCGGTGATCAGATCATTGATTTCCTGGAAAAAAACAGAGACCTTGATATATATTATGCACCGGGTCCAAGAATCACCTATATTTCCGGAGAAAAGCATAACAGGATTATGAAACTGCATCCGGTGTTACATTTAAATGAAAAAGAAGCAATCGATTTTACAGGCTGTGGCAGTATGGAAGAGGCAGCCACAAAGCTTGAACAGATGACGGACAACAGGGTGATTATAACCGTCGGAAGCAAAGGAGCCTATTTACAGGAAAATGGACACGGAATGTTAATTCCGTCTGAAAAAGCGGCTGTCGTGGATACGATCGGAGCCGGGGATTCTCATATCGGAGCAGTGATCTCTGCTGTGATGTGCCAGAAATCATTCGAGGCTGCGGTTGCGGTGGCAAACAGGGTTTCGGCTGCAGTGGTAGGAGTGGAAGGTCCTTCCATTTCAGAGGAAGAATTTCAACAGATAAATTTTTAAAAGAAAATAATTTTATTTTGAGCAAGGAGAAAAAATATGGAAAAGATTAAAAGTTATTTTAAAGACTGGACAATGTTTGAAAAAAGCTGGCTGTTAATTTCAAGTGTGACAATGGTGGTATTATCACTTATGTGGGGAGATAGTATGATCGCATTATTAAGCGGTCTTGCTGGAATTATCAGTGTGGTTTTGTGTGCAAAAGGTAAGATCGAGAACTATGCGTTTGGACTTTTTCAGGCAGTAACATATGCTTATATCTGCTTTCAGTCCCATATTTACGGAGAAGTTATGTATAATATCCTGATGGTTCCTATGATCATTATCGGTATCATCAGCTGGAAGAAAAACATGGCAGACGGAAACGGGGAAGTAAAGGCAAGAAATCTGACTGCAAAAGGCTGGGTAATCTTAATTGTTGGTTCCATCGCTGCAGTTGCCGGATACAGCTTTATTTTAAAACTGCTCGATGGAGAATTTGCTCTTATAGATGCAACTTCTACAATATTGAGCGTGATCGCAACCATCTTAATGCTTGCAAGATATTCCGAGCAGTGGGTAATGTGGGTTATTGTTAATATGGTATCCGTAGTTTTATGGGTAATGGCACTTATGAATGGTGGAGAAGGTTCTGTTACACTGCTTGTTATGTGGACAGCATACTTATTCAATTCCACTTACGGATACATCAACTGGAGAAAGATGGCGAAAGAGAACGCATAAAGAATTAATAGAAAATGTCGAACTGGAAAGTGATAAATTTGAATGCAAAAGCAGATTGAATCGTGAGGATGTCGTATGCTGGCTGAAAAGTATTCAATAAACAAAAAAGTGGTAAAACAGAGAAAACGTATCATAAAAGAAACTGCACAATAAAAATATATAAAAATTCTCAGTAAAACATTGCTTTTTTATGCACATATACTATAATGATTCCATCAATGGAACGAAAAGTCCAGACAGAATCAGACAAATGAATAAGAATCAGAGAGCGGAGATGATTTGAAGCGATACGGCTGTGGGGACGGCGGTATACTTGTATTTTTCATCTCCGATTTTTATGGGGTCTCCAAAGTTTAGTGGGGTTTCCCGAAGTTTTTTAGGGGCAATTAATGGGGACGACAACTAAAAATCTATGAGTTTTTTAGGGGCATTCCGTAGGGGCTTCTTAAATAGAATCATGAATAGATAACACAGGCAGGTCTTTCGACCTGCCTGATCTGTTTTGCAACGAAATATTTTTTAATCTTCCATATCAAAATAAGTGACGGGATTGTAATCGTTTATTCCATTTATAACAGGGGTGTCCCTGGTCGCATATAGGAATCGGGTTCGAAAATGCTCAAAGTTTCGATAGCCACGTCCGAGTCTTTTCAAGTCTTTAACTTTTCGATTTAAGGATTCAATAGGTCCATTAGAAAGTCTGCTGCTATATCTTTTGCCAGCCCCGTATTTTTCAACCATTACAAATGAGTTGATGATATAAGCATGGTTTCGAATCAGAAGATTGGCAAAATCAACGAAAATTGAATTGCCGCAATGAAGATAGTGGTTGATCAGTTTGTCGAGTTCAATTCTGGCATCCATTGGCTTCCCAGCATTTCGAGTATTGAATTGGACATAAAGTTCCTTTAAATCACGAAGTTCCCTTAAGTTTGGATCAATCATAAAAAGAGAATCTTCATAATCATAAGTGTTCATCAGACAGTGAAGGAGTGTATCCATTCTTAAATCCGAATGATAAGTAATAGAGGAGTGATTAGCGAGGATCAGCCATCGATATTTTTGCAGTAGGTAGACTTCTCTGGATGCTGGAATAAAGATGTGTTCATCGATAATGCCGCCGTTGGCCGTATATGCATCTCGATCACGTTTCTTAAAATTTTTGATGAGCTCACGTATGTAAAGATCTAGTTTATGAGTGATCCATTGAATTACGTGAAAAGAATCTATGACAGAAACAGCGGTTGGAAAATATCGGTTAACCCAGCTGATGTGGGGATTATACATATCGGAAATTAGATACTTTACCTGTGAGCGCTCTTCGAGTGGGATGGACATAAAATAAGGTTCGGTGTCATTTGTTCTACGGCTGCTCAATAAATCAATTGGATTACCGGTATAAAAGTCCTGAATGACCAACGCGTAGCGACAGTTCGGATCAAGATCGAGACAGACCTCATCTACTGAAATGATGTCAGAGAGAGGAAGCCGATCCATTTTTACATAGCGGTCAAAAGTGGCTAGAACATAGGTGTCAGAAACTTTGTATTTGGAAGCAATGCTGGATGCAGAGACGGATAAGTCGCGAAATGCATGAATAATCAGCATATCAGTCGCATTTGTATTGCGTTTTCGTTTATCTACAAAGTTAAAAGATTCATTGATTGTGTAAGAACAAGGTGTGTTTGTACAGCGCCAACGGCGTTGCTTTAGTTTTAAAACTAGCTCATAACCATCCTGAAGCACGGGATGGTTGATGGTCCGGACTTTGATGCCGCGTGAATACATCTTAAAGCCACAAACAGGACAGAAATGGCGAATTGGTTTAGTTTCAAGAGTTAAGATTTTCTTTGTGCCATTAATCGAGATGTTGGAAATGAAGATGTCGGCATCTTCCAAGTTTAATAATTCTGTGATACTATTCATATGTCTCCTTTCAAAAGAATTTCGTTGCAGAATTATCATACGAAAAGAGACGAAGAAGGGCAAGAAATCGAGAGATTTCCTGCCCTGTTTTAATATGTGTGGAGACCCTACTAAATGCCCCTACGGATTCTCCCTACTTATAGACCCTACTAAAGGATGCCCCCACTAAACTTTGATTACCCCAATTTAAGTGTTTAGAAAAAAGATGCCTGTGTCTTGATTTTTTAATTCTTTAGTTCTTAAAATAAAATATCTGATCGTACTTTTATGATATGCTCACAATTGATGAGTATTTGTGGCTTTATAAGCTAAAAAGTATTCGCTTCTGAGAAGAAATTGGTTGAAAGTATTCGCTCAATAGAATATAATTTATATGATTCTTATTAACACGGATTATGCATTGAAATTGTAGTGTTTGTATAATTTTGAACTTATGAAATGAGGCATTTTTTACATGAAACAGAAGGAGCACATTGAAAGACATATAGCTACACATACGGTTCATTCAGCAGAAGATAGATCTGCTGTAAGTTTTTTGGAAAGTGTTTTGAATCCGGGAGGAAGAATTTGCACATCTTTTTCGAGTGATGATAAGTGGCCAAATCATGATGGATTTTTTGAATATGTATCTAATCCAGATATATCTAAAAGTCCTAAACAAAATTTCATTGTGCAAATTAAAGGAACTCACAATTTTAGCGAAAAGAATGGAGTGGTATCCTATTGCCTAAAAAGTTTATCGTTCCCTGCATTTATAGCAAAGGAAGTAACGGCAGATCCAGGGATTTTATTTGTTGTTTTGAATCCGGACATTAGAGAGGGACAACGTATATTTTGGAAGGCTATGTCGAAATCTTTTTTGAGTGATATTGATTTTGAAAAAGAGAGTAAGATAATTAAATTTTCTCCAGAGGATGAAATAAAGAATACAGATGAAAGCATCGAATTATTTTGCGAAAAGTTAAATGGTATTATTGATACACACCTTTTTTTGAATAAGTTAAATTCTGACGATTTGGAACAAGAAGATGCATTAAATATTATTGAATATCAATGCAATGAAATTTCTTGTTTTATTGAGGATTTACATGATAGTCCACAATATAGAGACGAAGTATCAAGAAGAATTGTAAGAGATTTAAATGATTTATGTTATGCAACACTTATTCTTAATGCGTATAAGAATGGGTATACCAATGTTAGTGAAAAATTAGCGTGGGAAGTATCACAGCTTCGAGTTGATACAAGATATCTTTGTAATTTCTTAAGAGGGTTAAAATATATTAATCGCCGTATTCCAAAAGAAGGACAGGCAGAGAGACTGATGCTCAAATATTATAATTATCTTTGGGAAATCCGTAGATTTATGAGAGAAAATTATAATAAAAGCATCTTAGAGAATCTTGAAAAATTTCCTTTGGATTTAGATACGGTGGATTCAGAATACTACGAAAAAGTTGCAAAACAGATTGAAAATATTGATTTAACAAAAAGAAATGTAAGAGTATCAAGATATTATGTGCATAAAATCACCCCTTTTTTTGTGAATGGAGAAAGATATTATGAGATCACTCTTCAATTAGCTGGAGTATATTCTACCAAATACAATAGGGTAACTGTTTACAGTAAAATGACCATTACTACATATTATTCAATTCAGATAGCATATACAGAAACTGAACTAGAATTATGGGGGATTAGAAATAATATTAAAGTACTTAACGATTGGAAAGTAGCCATTGATCCAACCTGCTTAAATAAATTATCAAAGATGTTGATGAAACATACAAAAATTAATCGTAACTACCAGGAGTATGTTAATTTAATGGAATTCTTAACAGAGACGGGGATGAATTTGTTTGAATTGATTAACATGAGGAAAGAGCGGTTTTCGCAAATATATAATAGGGTGTTTGGTACAACAAACACGCATGATTTTGGTGATGTTTTGATACAAATCAGAAGAGAGTATTCAAAATCATCTTGTAAAGTAGGTAAAAATACAATTGGATATGCGATGCTACATATGAGAGATGAAATATTAGAAGATTTATTGCCAAATAAATTTTATCCAAAACGGATTTCTGAAAAACTTTTTGTAAGCAGCAGATGTTATCCATTTGAAAAGAATCCAATGATTGCGAACCTTGTTGGCACAAAGACAAGTAAAAAAGATAAGGAAAGCATTATCGAATTATTGGATGATTCAAAGGTGGTGTCATTAGTACAGCCATATATGACTATTGATAATCTAATTAGTGAAACGGGAGAATTATTATTTAAAAAGTCAGAAATTGGAAGCGATGCTGTTATTGAAAATTATAATACCAGCTTAGATGATTGGGAAAGAGATAAAGGATATTTTATTATCGAAAAGGAAGGATTAGTGACTATTGCTTCGTATTATGATACAACGATAAATATACTCAAACGATTATTACAATTAACACATAATGTAAGTTTAGATCGTCAGGAAGAAAATGAGAGGTTCATTAAAAATTGTGGTATAAAGTTTGATGATATTGATAAAAAAATTGCATTAAAACACCTTTTTGTTAATTCTAATATAATGCTGATTTATGGAGCTGCTGGTACAGGGAAAACGACATTAATAAATTATATATCAAGAATGTTTGGCAATGCTAGAAAGTTGTACCTTACCAAGACTCATACAGCGCTACAGAACGTCATAAGAAGTCTGGATAAAAACATTGACAATTGTGATTTTGAGATAATAGATAGTATAACAAGAAGCAATTCAGCTGTAATCCATGATATTGTTTTTATAGATGAGTGTAGCACTATAGATAATAGAACAATGGAATTACTCCTCGGGAAAATAAGTAATGATGCATTAATTGTTATGTCAGGGGATATATACCAAATTGAATCTATCGATTTTGGAAATTGGTTTTTTTATGCAAAAGACATTGTTAAGGCAAAAGGGGCAAGCATTGAACTTTCTAGTACGTGGCGGACTGAGAAAGAAGAATTGAAAGGTTTATGGAAGGCGGTTCGAGAAAAATCTACTATAGTAACGGAAATGTTGTCTATGGAAGGTCCATTTTCTGAAAACTTAGGAGAAAATATATTTCATTTAGATGAAGACGAAGTTGTTCTATGCTTAAATTATGATGGTAAATTTGGATTGAACAATATGAATCAGTATTTTCAGAATGCAAATACAAATAGCAAAGCATTTTCTTGGGAGGAATGGAGTTATAAAATTGGGGATAGGATTATCTTCACAAATACAAGGCGTTCTACTTTACTGTATAACAATTTGAAAGGTACTATTATCAATATATCATATGCAAAAAAAGCATAATATTTGAGATAGAAGTAAAAGCGTTTCTTACAGAATGTCAGTGTGAGGAGGAAACGTTCGATTATGTGGATACAACAGAAAAAGGGACAATTATAAGATTAGAAGTTGTTGCTTGGGATGATGATCTGTCAGAGGAAGAAAAAGTGAAGACAGTTATTCCATTTCAGCTTGCTTATGCAATTTCAATACACAAAGCTCAGGGATTGGAGTATAAATCAGTTAAGATTGTAATTCCTTCAAGCAATGCAGAGAAAATAACGCATTCTATTTTTTATACTGCAATAACGAGGGCAAAGGAAAAACTCAAAATATTCTAGAGTGCTGAAACAATGAAGAGTGTTATTGAAAGTTTTACTACTGATGAAATCGAACAGAGAACTCTTCCGATTATTAGAAAGGAGTTAGCTCAATAAGCTAATAAAAGTTTTATTTTAATTAAGTTTTACATATTTTTGGAGGAAAATACATGGAATATTTAACTTCGGCGGAATGCGCAGAAAAGTGGAATGTATCTCAAAGATGGGTGGCTATATATTGCAAGGAAGGCAGAATTGAAGGCGCTATTCAGAAAGGTAGAATGTGGTTCATCCCAGTTGGAACAGAAAAACCGATAGACCCGCGTAAGGTCAGAAAGCTGGAACTGAATAAAAGTAATTAATTCCGGAGGATAATGATAAATGGATAATGCGAGTATTAAGAAGCTAGAAGCAGATTTGTGGGAGTCTGCGGATCTCCTGCGTGCGGGATCAAAGCTTACATCAAATCAGTACTGTATGCCCGTATTGGGACTGCTGTTCTTAAGATATGCATACAGCAGATATAAAATGGTTGAGGAAGAAATATTAAAGGACAGGCCGGTAAGAAATGGCCGTAAGATGCCGGTGGAGGCAAGTGACTTTACGGCTAAGAGTGCATTGTTCCTTCCTGAAATGGCGCAGTTTGATTATCTGGTAAATCTTCCAGAGAATGTTGCTTCCTTGGGACTATTAAATGTATCAGGACAGACCATGGGAAGTTTGGGCGAAGTGGTAAATAATGCCATGGAGCTGGTGGAGCAGCAGAGTGACCAGTTGACAGGTGTCCTTCCTAAAAGCTACACCGATTTCTCGGATGAGCTTCTGGGTGAGTTACTAAGAATCTTTAATAACAACGCTTTGGATGAAGTGGGGGGAGATGTAATTGGACGTATTTATGAGTACTTTCTGAATAAATTTGCCAAAAATATTGCGTCTGACGATGGTGTATTCTTTACCCCAAAGTCATTGGTAAAAATGATTGTAAACATACTGGAGCCGAAAAGCGGAGTTTTGTTGGATCCTGCCTGTGGATCCGGCGGTATGTTTGTGCAGACCGGTGATTTTGTAAATGAAACCGGACTGCAGGCCAACAAGAGCATGACTTTTTATGGTCAGGAGAAGGTGGAATACAATGCACAGCTGTGCCTTATGAATATGGCGGTTCATGGACTTACCGGTGTAATTAAATCTGGTGATGAAGCAAACAGCTTCTACCATGATGCCCATCATCTGGAGGGTAAGTGTAACTATGTTATGGCAAATCCACCTTTTAATGTGGATAAGGTAAAAACAGAAACAGCTGCCAATGCCGGAAGACTGCCTTTTGGTATGCCAAAGGAAAACAAAAATAAGGAAATCGGAAATGCAAACTATCTTTGGATTTCTTATTTCTATGCATACTTGAATGAAACAGGCCGTGCAGGATTTGTTATGGCTTCCTCTGCAACTGACAGTCAGGGGAGCGATAAGGATATTCGTGAAAAGTTAATTAAAACAGGTCATGTGGATGTCATGATCTCTGTAGGTAATAATTTCTTTTACACAAAGAGTTTGCCTTGTTCACTGTGGTTTTTTGATAAGGGAAAGGCAGAGAATCTGAAGGATAAAGTCTTATTTATTGATGCACGAAATTATTATACTGTAGTAGATCGTACCCTAAATGAGTGGACGGAGTGGCAGTTAAAGAATCTGAATGCCATAGTATGGCTGTATCGTGGAGAAATGGACAAATATACAGCCTTATTGCAGGAATACAGAAAAATTTTGGGACAGGTGATTTCTTTTGAGGAAGTTTTGCAGCTTTTAAAGAATGAATTAAAGGATTTGCAGAAGAAAGCAAAGCTGGAAGTAGAACAGGCTGATAGAAAGGATAAAAAACGAATTCAGGCTAAATATGATGAAATGATAGCTGCAAAGAATGATGAAATTATTGTGGCTAAGGAAGCCGTCTGGCTATATGAGAAGTTTGGCGAAGGAGAATATAAAGATATCCTAGGACTTTGCAAAGTGGCAAGTTTGACAGAAATCGAAGAAAAAGGGTGGTCTCTTACTCCCGGTGCTTATGTAGGAGTAGCTCCGGTTGAAGATGATGGTGTTGATTTTGAAGATAGAATGCTTGAAATCCATCGGGAATTATTATCATTGCAGGCTGAATCCAATAATCTGATGGATACCATCTCAAAGAATATGAAGGAGATGGGGCTATGAGTTGGGATTACAAGATTTTAAATGAATTAGGTACTGTATCAAGGGGGAGATCTCGACATCGTCCCAGAAATGATAATTCTTTGTTTGGTGGAAAATACCCATTTGTTCAAACTGCTGATGTAAAAGCAGCCAATTTCTATCTTACGGATTATACAGAGACTTACAATGAAAAAGGGCTAGAACAGAGTAGATTATGGAAAGCTGGAACATTATGTATTACTATTGCAGCAAATATTGCGGATACTGCAATTTTAGGTATAGATGCATGTTTTCCAGATAGCATAATGGGGTTTGTTCCATTTGAAGGAGTATCGAATGCTAAGTTTATTAAGTATGCATTTGATATGCTTCAAAGAGATATTAAACAAATTTCGCAAGGGACAGCTCAAGATAATCTATCATGGCAAAAATTGGAGATGATAAAGTTTCCAGCTCCGGATATCAAGATTCAAAACAAAATTGTAGAAATTCTTGGAACTTTTGACGATCTCATAGAAAACAATCAGAAACGAATTAAAATCCTTGAAGAGGCAGCACAGCGGTTATATAAGGAATGGTTTGCTGATTTGAGATTTCCAGGATATGAGAATTGCAAAATTGTGGATGGAGTGCCGGAAGGATGGAGCAAAGCTAAGGTTACAGATTTCCTGGAAGTAAAGTATGGAAAAGATCATAAGGCATTGGCTGATGGCAATATTCCAGTATATGGTTCCGGTGGAGTGATGCGATATGTTAAGCCGATTTTATATTCTGGAGAGTCAGTGCTTATTCCAAGAAAGGGGTCACTAAATAATATTCTGTTGGTTTCCGGCGATTTTTGGACGATAGATACTATGTTTTTCTCAATCCCCAAGCTGGAAAATGTAGCAAAATATACATATCTATTTCTAAAAGGACTAGATATGTATTCGTTTAACATTGGAGCGGCTGTTCCTAGCATGACAGTAAAAATCCTTGAGGGAATAGATATACTTCATCCTACCGATACGGTGTTGGAACAATTTGAAAGAATAACATCACCAATATTTGAAATGAAAACTATATTAGAAAGGCAGATTAAAGAGGCTGAACAGGCTAGAGACAGACTGCTTCCAAAACTTATGACGGGAGAACTTGAAGTATAACGAAAAATGAAAGGGAGGACAATCGGATGAGCTACGATTACTCAGAGAACATATTAGTACAAGAGAGCGCAGGACATCTGCTTGTTGATGAACTGGGGTGGCAGGTAGAACTTGCTTATAATCAGGAAGTTCTTGGAGAAAATGGAACATTTGGAAGAAGTTCCTACAAGGACATTCTTTTAGTTCGTTATTTTCAGAAGGCTCTTCGTACGCTTAATCCGTGGATTACAGATGCTCAGGTTACAGAAGCTCAGAATACCTTTGAGAAGCATCTTTCATCTGCTTCTCTGATGCAGATCAATGAAGAAAAGTATGCATATATTCGAGATGGAATTCCGGTTACAGAGAAGAAGCCAAATGGTCAGACTGAAGAAAAGCGAGCAATAATTATTGATTTCCAGCATCCGAATGATATGGAGAGGAATCATTTTCTGGCTGTGAAAGAAATGAAAATTCATGGGGATCTCTATCGTCGTAGAACAGATATTGTAGGTTTTGTAAATGGCATTCCCCTTCTTTTTATTGAATTGAAAAAGAACTCTGTGGATGTTCAGAATGCGTATACAGACAACTACACAGATTATCTGGATACCATTCCACAATTATTTTATTATAATGCATTTCTGATGTTATCCAATGGTGTGGAAGCTAAGGTTGCTACCTTGGGCAGTAAGTATGAATTTTTCCATGAGTGGAAGAGACTATCCGAACAGGAGCAGGGCAGTGTAGCCCTAGAAACAATGCTGCGTGGAATCTGTAAGAAAGAGAACTTCCTGGATCTTCTGGAGAACTTTATTCTTTTTGATCACTCCGGAGGTAAAACAGTCAAAATCCTTGCAAGAAATCATCAGTATCTTGGAGTAAACGAAGCAGTCAAGGCTTATGAGGCACGTAAGCTGAATAATGGTAAGCTTGGTGTGTTTTGGCATACACAAGGCTCCGGTAAGAGTTATTCTATGGTTTTTCTGTCACAGAAGATTCGCAGAAAGTTTGCAGGATCTCCTACTATTGTTGTGCTTACGGATCGTGAAGAACTGAATACCCAGATTTCAGATACCTTTGAAAACTGTGGTCTATTGGGAAAAACAAAGGCATCCAAGTTTATAGCAACAAGCGGTGAGGATCTAATTAATAAGTTGAAGGGAAATCCGAGCTTTATCTTTACTCTGATACAGAAATTTAATAAGAAGGTGGATGAGCCAATCATTCCGGATCACGACATTATTATTATGTCTGATGAAGCTCATAGGAGTCAGTATGGAGTTTTTGCTGACAATATGGTGGAATTGCTGCCAACTGCTTCAAGAATCGGATTTACCGGAACACCGCTTCTTTCGAATGACAATATTACGGAGCGAACCTTTGGTGGATATATTTCCATTTATGACTTTAAGCGTGCTGTAGAAGATAAGGCAACTGTCCCTCTATATTATGAAAATCGAGGAGAAAAGATTCTGGATATCAATAATCCGGATATTACGGACAAAATTCTTGATGCCATTGAAGCTGCAGATCTTGATCCAGAGCAGGAAGAAAAGTTAGAGCATGAATTTGAAAAGGAAATTCATTTGCTTACTGCTGAACCGAGACTTAAGTCTGTGGCCAGAGATTTTGTTTCACATTACTCTGATTTGTGGACTAGTGGTAAGGCTATGTTTGTCTGCTTGAATAAAGTTACCTGCGTGCGTATGTATGACTTTGTGCAGAAATATTGGCAGGACGATATCAAAACTTTAGAAAAACAGATACAGACCGCATCACAGCAGGAAGTCCAGGAACTTGAGAGAAAACTGAACTGGATGAAAGAAACGGAGATGGCAGTTGTTATCTCGCAGGAACAGAATGAAATTCAAACCTTCAAAAAGTGGAATTTGGATATCAAATATCATCGTGAAAAGATGGAAAAGCGTGAGCTGGATAAGGAATTCAAGGACAAAGACAATCCGCTAAGAGTAGTATTTGTCTGCGCAATGTGGCTTACCGGTTTTGATGTGAAGTGTTTGTCATGTCTGTATCTGGACAAGCCACTCAAGGCACATACTCTTATGCAGACCATTGCCCGGGCAAACCGCGTGGCAGAAGGCAAGAGTAATGGTCTTATTATTGACTATATAGGTATTGTAAAAGCTTTGCGAAAGGCACTTGCTGATTATACCGCTAATGTAGGTGGTGGAAGTACTGACCCGACGATTGACAAGGGTGAACTGATAGAAAGAGTGCTTGAGACAATTACAGCGGCTGCTGAATTTCTGGATTCCAAAGATTTCGATTTGGATGATCTTGTATATGCAAAGGATTTTGCAAAGATTTCCTTACTACTGACAGCGGCTAATGCAGTATCCGACTCTAGGGAATCAAAGAAGCAGTTTATGACATACGGCAATGAACTTAACCGCATGATGAAATATCTGGATCGTGATGATATTTCCAAGGCAGACCGTGAAAGAAAAGATGCCATAATTGCCATTGTTGATGAATTAAAGAAAAAGAAGAAGCATGTTGATAATACAGATTTAATGGTGCAGATTAACGGAATTCTGGGTGATTATATCATGATTGAAAGAGCAGCGAATGATCGTGGATTTGCAAAACGTTTTGATATCAGTAAAATTGACTTTGATTTATTGCGGAGAGAGTTTGCCAAAGTTAAAAAGAAAAATCTGGCATTCATGGATTTGGATGAATTGATTCAAGTCAGGCTGGATGCCATGATAAGGGAGAATCCTCGCAGAGTGGATTATTACATACGGTATCAGCAGATTATTGAGGAATATAATTCGGAGCAGGATAGGGTCAATATTGAAAAGACATTTATGGAACTGATGGATCTGGCAAATTCCATGAATGAAGAGGAACAGCGGTATGTTCGTGAAGGATTCGGTAGTGATGAAGAACTTTCTATGTATGATATGCTTTTTGACGAAAATCTGTCCAAAGAGGACATCAAGAAAATCAAGAAGGTTGCTGTAGATTTGTTGGATAAGATTAAGACAAAAATATCAGAACTTGATCATTGGACAGACAAGCAGGAGACTAAGGCTGAGGTCGATAACCTGATCGGCAAGATTTTGTGGGAAGAACTGCCGGAGAGTTATTCAGATAGCGCAATCTTTGAGTATCGCAAGCTGATATTTGAGTATGTGTTTATGAGATATAAGCAGGTAGCGTAGTAACAAAAATTATGAAATGATGTAATATTGACTGCATTATTGTGGAAAGACTAAGGAGAGACTCAGTTGAATAATGTAAATTCTATTCAAAATGCAATCATGCAATTGGAGGGTGGGGCCTTTCAAAAATTGTTTGATGCATATCTTTATAAAAAATATAAATTTAATAATATTCAAACTTTAGGAGTTCAAACTGGTACCAATAAACCAACAAAAGGCACGCCGGATTCCTATGTTTTAGCTGATGATGGAAAGTATATCTTAATAAATTATGGAACTGTGAGTTCACAGTCAGCAGAGAAAATACGTGCTGATATTTTATCATGTTTTGATACAACAAAATTATTACTACCTAAGGATAAAATAAAAAAAATAATTTGTGGTCATTGTTCTACAAATATTCATATAGAACAATTTAATAGTATTATGGAAACTATTGATGGTGTAGAAATTGAACTTATTGGAATAGATACACTTTCTCATGATCTGGCATTACTTTATCCACATATTGCAAAAGATGAGTTGGGTATAGCAATTGATACAAATCAATTTTTTGAGGTAGAGGATTTTGTTAAAGCATATGATGCAAATGGTATAAATGCTCCTATTAATTGCGATTTTTTCCACAGAAAGCCAGAGATTACGGAGATATGTACTAGTATACTTAATAATAGAGTGACTGTATTGACAGGACCATCAGGAATTGGAAAAACAAGATTGGCTTTAGAAGCGTGTAGAAAACAGAATGATGGACAGACAAAAGTTTTCTGCATTAAAAGTAATGGAAATCTTTTATATGAGGACATAAAGTATTATATTTCTGATCCGGGAAGATATTTGATTTTCTTTGATGATGCTAATATGGTTGCAAGCTTAGAGAATGTGCTTGGCACTCTTTTGACATTATCCACAGATTTTGATGTAAGGGTACTTATTTCAGTAAGAGATTATGCCAAGGAGAGAGTAATAGATGCTGTATCGCAGTACATATTACCCAATATTATTGAAGTTGGACGACTTAAAGATGATGAAATAAAAGATATTTTGAAAGCTGATTTAGGAATAGTGAATTCGGATTACCTTAATAAGATTGCTGGGATCGCAAATGGAAATATAAGACTTGCTTTTCTTGCTGGTATGAGATCAATAGATGGTGGATATCAGGCCATACGTAATGCTGAGGATATTTTTAAAAACTACTATGGAAGAATTATTGATGAAGCGAAGTTGACAAAACAAGATATTCTTATATTGTTTTTCATTGCTATAGCTGGTCCGGTAAAAAATAATGAAAATCAGTTGTATCGTGATATGAAGAATTTATATGGTGGGAAAATTGTTGAGAAAGATATAATCGAGAATTTGTATTCTTTGGAATTAGTGGATTGGTTTAAAAACGAGATAACAAAAATTACTGATCAGAGCTTCGGCAATTATATCCTGTACTATGTGTTGTTTGAGAAAAAATGGGTAAGTGTAGAAAGTCTGATCTCTGTTGGATTTCCTGCATTCAGGAATAAAATTGTATATGCATTGAATACATTGATGGAAATATTCAATTCAGAAGAGTGTACAAAATATATTGAAGATTCAATAATTGCTGCTTGGGACAATGCACCTATGGAACAGGATATGGAGTATCTTGAATCATTTTATCAGGTTAATCTGGATAAGGCATTATCTATTATTAAGAATCATATTGATCAAGACGTAAATGTCGATTTTGACTTACATAGTTTTGACATTAACTCTAAGAAAAATTATCACAATATCAAAACTAAGGTAATAGAAATATTAGGAGGTTATAAGTATACAGAGAACTTTGAAGATGCAGTTGATCTTTTGATGCTGTACTTTGAAAAAAGGCCAGATTTGATAATGGATTTTTATTTTGTATTAAGTGAACGGCTCTTATATGATAAGTATTCATACAGAGATAAGTATAATCATGAAATGCGTCTGTTAGATAGGGTGTGGTGTTATACAGAGGAAGGGAAAAACTATAATAATAGTATACTGTATTTACAAATTGCTGAATATGCATTAAAAACAGAAATTTCTTTCACAGAAGAAATTAGAAATAGTAGATCTGTCAATTTTGTAAGGATGCCACTTGGGTACACTGATGAATTAGCTGATATACGAACCAATATATGGAAGAATTTAGCTATTTTGCGTAAGAACGAAGAGTATCGTAACGCTATTAATAACATCCTTTCAGAAGTTCATTATAATGGATTGAATGAAGAGGATGTTAAGAATTATCTACAGTCAGATTTTAATACAATATATGAATACGTAATTGACAAGAATACACTAGATTTTTATGATGCGAAGATAGTTACAAGATACAAACAAGTAGCTGAGAAAATTGGTATAAGGCTAGACGATCGCTATATGGTTGCTGAACGGAATCCAAAATTCAGAATTTATAGAATGTTGATTCGTGAGCATTTGATTGGCAGAACAATAGAGGAAGATGAGAGATTACGTAAGGAGTCTATTTCAAAAGAAATAAGTATATATGATTTAAAGGATTTCCAAAGATTATTTTGCACTTGTAAATTCTTGGAAAAGACAATCTGTGATAGAGAGCAATGGTCCATAAGTACGGGATTAGATTGTGTTTTTGAAATCATAGAAGGCAATATTGAACTATATTTAAAGGTACTTAAAGAGTATTTTGATGCAAACGCACCGCTTAGACTGAATGGATATCGCCAGATAAGATATTTGCTTGATAGTATTGGATATGAAGCTACATATTGTTTTATAAAAAATAATGTGTTTGATAAGAAAAATGTGTGGATGTCATTTATTTGGGAGTCTGTGCCAAAAGAAAATATCAATGAAAAAATTGTCAATGACTATAAAACCTTTGTATTCAATAATTTGGAAAAAGACAATCCTATAATCCCTACAATACAAGTTGTGGCTCGTTATGGCGAACGAGATAGTGAAATTAAAGAGGCGGTAATAAAGGAAGTATTGGATAATCCTAAACTGTCGGTAAAATTTTTAGGTGATATGTATCATGATGATGGAATTGAGGAAATTATTAATTTCTTTAAAAATGATATTAGTGCATTAACGAGTATTTACATGAGTGCAATAGAAATTAGTTGCGAAATTGATTATAATGGAAAACTTTTTGCAAAGATATTTGAGCAACAGCATACAATTTGGAATGAATATGTGGATTGGGTTAAGTCTAAAGACAATATGTGTGGAGATGAACATAAAGTCTTTGAATTAGTATGGCGGGACGATAAGTGGTGTGAATACGTGGAATATGCTTTTAAGATCCTTATAGATGATAACAGATTCTTTTATATAAATGAATTTGCTGGTTTACTGTTTGCTAAGACAACTGACGCAACCATATTGGAACGAAAGAAATATTATCTGCTTGAAAAATTACGAGAAAACAATTCAGAAATTGAAAAATGTAAAAAGCTTATTGACGTGGTTGTAAATATCCTTCCGGAGTGGAAATTGGAATATATTCTTGAATTTCTAAAAGTAAACAAGAAATTGGAGGATTTCAAGAAGATAGATTTATTTCCCTCATTCTGTTCATGGTCGGGAAGTGAGATTCCGCTTATTATAGAAAAAATAGATTTCCTTAAATTGCTGAAGGACAACCTTAAGGGAATTGATTATATTGACCACAGAAAATATATCGAAGAATATCGTATGGATCTTGAAAAGTATAAAGAGAAAATAGAATTAAGAGAATATATTGAAAATGCTGATTATGCATAAAAAACTTTGGGGATGGGTGGTAAAATTTGAGCAGAAAATTAATAGAACAATAATTAAAGAGGAAAAAGAAATATGATTAAGATATTATTCATCTGCCACGGCAACATCTGCCGCAGCACCATGGCCGAAAGCGTCCTCACCCACCTGGTCCACCAGCTGCACCTCGACAACCAGTTCGAGATCGACTCCGCTGCGACCAGCCGTGAGGAGATCGGCAACCCGCCGCACTACGGCACAAAAAATAAATTATACGAAGAAAACATTCCGCTTGTTCCGCACCGGGCGCGCCAGATGACAAGGGATGACTATCTGTATTTTGATTATCTGATCGGCATGGATTCCGCAAATATCCGGAACATGACAAGAATCGCGGGAGGCACGGACAGCCAGGATAAAATATACAAGATGCTTTCATTTGCGGGCTATGAAGACACGCAGAAATTTACCGGGGCGCGGGATGTGGCAGATCCATGGTACACCGGCAATTTTGATGAAACCTATGAAGATGTGGTTGCAGGATGCAAAGGATTCCTGTATTATTTACAGCAGAAAGGGGACATTTCAAAAGAAATCGAAATTCCCCGGTAAGTAAGGAGTGACATTGGGTGAAATATCTGATCATTGGAGCTGGTTGTAAAAAGATATTATTTCCGTAAATCAGCAGATGTTATCCAATCTTCCGCCGGAGGCAACCACGTCAATGCAAAGGGATGTGATGGCACACAGACCGTCGGAAGTGGATGGTCTGGTATACGAAGTGGTGCGCATGGCGCACAGATATCAGGTTCCGGTGCCCGCATATGAAAAAGTGGCACAGAAACTGCAAGGAGAAATTATGTGCGAAAAAATTCTCACACAGAAGGAAATGTGGAGATAAAAAGGAAAGAAAAATAACAGGATTCATTGCAGATAATGAATCATAAAAACACAGGAGAACAACATGGAATACAAATACAGCACAATTAACGAGGTAAATCATTTTGAATTTGGCGAGGCTGTGGTTGGGGACATCCAGCTGACAGAGCGCATGTTTCATCTGGTACTGGACAATGTAAAAATCTGTCCGGAAAATTCCTGCAACCGCGACATCCGGATGATGCGTACCAATGAACTTTTATTTAAGATTTCAGATGCAGAAATCATTTCGCTTGTTGAGGAAGGATACAACGAATACGATGCTGATGGAAATTTAAAGCACACGTATCCGGACGAGGAAGTGGAAAAAGCAAAGTATGATGAGGTGGCACAGGTTCTTTTGGAGGGAACCATATATGAACTGACGTTACAGAGCGGTGTTTATACGTTTATCATTGACGGAACCAACGACCGTACCTACGCGCTGAAAGTAACCGGAAGCGGCGATACGCAGGAGTGGAACCGGTTTCTTGAGGTATAGAGTCGGGAAAGCTTTTGTTCGCCGGGTAGCCTTTGAACAGAAACACAGGAGGAAAAAGACATGATACAGACCGTTATTTTTGATCTGGACGGGACCCTTTTGGATACAGAAAAATACTATTTCGCGAAATGGAAAGAGGCTATGGCGCATTTCGGATATCATATGACCGATGAGGAGGCATACAGCGTGCGTTCCCTTGGGATGCCTTATGCACCGGAACATTTTAAAAAGCTGTATGGAGAAGATTTTGACTATGACAAAGTGCATACATATCGCAGAAAACTGACGGATCAGGTGCTTGATGAGGGACCGATTGAGGCAAAACCGGGAGCAGAGGAACTGTTAAAATATTTGCGCAAAAAAGGTGTGCGTACAGCGATTGCCACCGCAGGAGGTGTGGAGCGCAGCAGCAGTCTGCTGAAGAGAGTGGGATTGTATGACTATCTCGACCACATTGTTTCTGCCCGGCAGGTTGCCCATGGCAAACCGGCGCCGGATGTTTATCTGTACGCCTGCAGCCAGCTTCATGTGCAGCCACAGGAGTGCTATGCGGTGGAAGATTCTCCAAATGGAATTCACAGTGCATACAGTGCAGGATGTAAGGTGTTTATGGTGCCGGATCTGACACAGCCGGATGCCGAACTGGAGAAATTTATATACAAAAAAGTGGAATCACTTGTAGCACTAAAGGAGTATTTTTAAATTTTTTCTTGCAATCACTGGAATTGTGTGATAAAACAGATTACAAAAGGAACGTACATCAGGGATGTACGACAGAAAATGCATAGATGGAGACTCTGATCATCAGACATCGACAGGAATACAGCGTCACCGACTGAGAGCGCTGTTTGAAAGAGATGATTATGGGAACACTGCCGGAGCAGACGGATTGAACACGGGCAGGATGGTTTTGAAAAACCGGAATGTGGAAGTAGGTTCGTACGTGAGCGCACGTTACGCGTAAGAGAGGGAAGATGAGAATGTCTCATTTTTCAATGCGGGTGGTACCGCGGATAATCTGAATTATTCGCCCCGGAATACAATTATAGTATTCCGGGGCTTTTCTTTTTTCATAAGAGGAGCCCCGGACCAGAAAAAGGAGTAGAAAAGATGAGTAACATTTACAGAGATGTCACACTGAATCAGGTAAGCGAGCAGGACATCGGAAAGACGATCCGTGTCGCTGGCTGGGTAGAAAATATCCGTGACCATGGCGGAGTATCTTTTATTGATTTAAGAGATATGTATGCAGTGATGCAGATCGTTATCCGCGATGGAAAGCTGTTAGAAGGAATCCGTAAAGAGCAGGCTATTACCGTGGAAGGTCTGATCGAAAAGAGAGATGAGGAAACCTACAATCCAAAGATCCCGACCGGAACCATCGAGCTGGATGCAAAGGAAGTGACGGTACTCGGAGAAGTATATTCCCAGCTTCCGTTTGAAGTAATGACCAGCAAGAGTGTGGTACACGAAGATGTACGTCTGAAATATCGGTATCTGGATCTGAGAAACCAGAAAGTAAAAGATAATATCATTTTCCGTTCCAAAGTGATTTCTTATCTGCGTGAGAAAATGACAAGTATGGGATTTCTGGAGTTACAGACACCGATCCTGTGCGCATCTTCTCCAGAGGGTGCAAGAGATTATATCGTACCGTCCAGAAAATTCAAGGGAAAATTTTATGCACTGCCACAGGCACCACAGCAGTACAAGCAGCTTCTGATGGTATCCGGATTTGATAAATATTTCCAGATTGCACCTTGTTTCCGTGATGAGGATGCCAGAGCCGACCGTTCACCGGGAGAGTTCTATCAGCTGGATTTTGAGATGAGTTTTGCCACACAGGAAGATGTATTTGCAGTTGGTGAAGAAGTTCTTTCGTCTGTATTTGAAAAGTTCGCACCGGAAGGAAGCGTTGTGACCAAGGCTCCATATCCGATTATCAGTTATAAGCAGGCAATGCTGGAGTTTGGTTCCGATAAGCCGGATCTGCGTAACCCGCTTCGTATTATCGATGTGACCGACTTTTTCCAGAAATGTACGTTCAAGCCGTTCATCGGAAAAACGGTTCGGGCAATCCGCGTACACGCCGATATGTCCAAAGGTTTCCACGAGAAACTCCTTAAATTTGCAACCGGACTTGGCATGGGTGGTTTAGGATATCTGGAAGTATTGGAAGACGGCTCTTACAAGGGACCAATCGACAAGTTTATTCCGGATGACTGTAAGGAAGAATTCCGTACACTGGCAGGACTTGAAGTTGGCGATACAATTTTCTTTATGGCAGATAAGGAAGAACGCGCTGCATATTACGCCGGAATGATCAGAAACGAACTCGGTGAGAAGCTGGATCTGATCGAGAAGAATGCATACCGTTTCTGTTATGTCAACGATTTCCCGATGTTTGAGAAAGATCCGGAGACAAAGAAGATCGGATTTACCCATAATCCATTCTCCATGCCACAGGGCGGCTTAGAAGCACTTAATACCATGGACCCGCTGGATATCCTGGCTTACCAGTACGATATCGTCTGCAACGGTGTGGAATTATCTTCCGGAGCTGTGCGTAACCACGATATGCAGATCATGGAAAAAGCATTTGAGATTGTAGGTTACGACAAAGAAGTGTTAAAGAACAAGTTCGGCGCATTATACACCGCATTCCAGTACGGAGCACCGCCACACGCAGGTATGGCTCCTGGAGTTGACCGTATGATCATGCTTTTACGCAACGAAGAAAATATCCGTGAAGTCATCGCATTCCCGATGAACGGAAACGCACAGGATCTGATGTGCGGTGCACCAAACGAAGTCACCGAGCAGCAGCTGCGTGAAGTGCATATTAAGGTTAGAGATTAAGGAGAAGGGAACAAAATATGGCAAACGTAATCTCAGACGAGACAATGGAATATGTTGGAATCCTTGCAAAGCTGGAATTGTCTGACGCGGAAAAAGAAGCTGCGAAAAAAGACATGGAGAGCATGCTGGATTATATTGATAAATTAAACGAACTGGATACCTCCAATGTGGAACCGATGTCCCATGTATTTCCGGTACAGAATGTGTTCCGGGAAGATGTTGTGGAAAACGGCGATGGTGGAGAGGACACACTTGCGAACGCACCGGAGCGCCGCGACCGCGCATTTGTAGTTCCAAAGACGGTAGAGTAAGGAGGGGCAGCTATGAATTTATTATCGCTCACAGCGGTAGAGCTGGGAAAGAAAATAAAAGCGCATGAAGTGACCGTTGAGGAAGCAACAAGAGCTGCTCTTGACGCGATTCGTGCAAAAGAAAAGGATATCAACAGCTTTGTCACCGTAGATGAAGAGTCTGCGATGATCCGCGCAAAAGAAGTACAGAAAATGATTGATGACGGGACACTGACCGGGCCTCTGGCAGGTGTTCCAGTTGCCATCAAAGATAATATGTGTACAAAGGGAATGTTAACGACCTGCAGTTCTAAGATTTTATATAATTTTATTCCAACTTATACAGCGGAAGCCGTTATCAATCTGGAAAAAGCGGGCGCAGTCATTCTCGGAAAGACGAACATGGATGAATTTGCCATGGGAAGTACCACAGAGACTTCTGCCTATGGGGAGACAAAGAATCCATGGAATACCGCACATGTACCGGGCGGTTCTTCCGGTGGAAGCTGTGCGGCAGTGGCAGCAGAGGAATGTTACTATGCACTCGGATCGGATACCGGAGGATCTATCCGTCAGCCAAGTTCATTTTGTGGTGTGACCGGAATCAAACCAACTTATGGTACCGTTTCCCGTTACGGACTGATCGCATACGGTTCCTCTCTGGATCAGATCGGACCGATTGCAAAGGATGTGACCGACTGTGCCACAATTCTGGAGACAATTACTTCTTATGATAAGAAGGATTCCACATCGGTAAAACGAGAAGAAACCGATTTTACATCGGCACTGGTGGATGATGTAAAGGGAATGAAGATTGGTATTCCGCGTGACTATCTGGGCGAGGGACTGGATCCGGAAGTAAAGGAAGCCATTCTTGCAGCGGCAAAGACGTTAGAAGAAAAAGGCGCAATCGTAGAGGAATTTGATTTAAGTCTCGTAGAGTATGCGATTCCGGCTTATTATGTCATTGCGGCAGCAGAGGCAAGCTCCAATCTGGCACGTTTTGATGGAGTAAAATACGGATACCGCACAAAAGAGTACGAGGGACTGCACAATATGTACAAGAAGTCCCGCTCCGAAGGATTCGGACCGGAAGTAAAGCGCCGTATTATGCTTGGATCTTTCGTGTTAAGTTCCGGATATTATGATGCTTATTATCTGAAAGCACTGCGCACCAAAGCCCTGATCAAGCAGGCATTTGACAAGGCATTTGCAAAGTATGATGTGATTCTCGGACCGGCGGCACCGACCACCGCTCCGAAACTGGGAGAATCTTTGAGTGATCCGCTGAAGATGTATCTTGGAGATGTATATACCGTTTCGGTCAATCTGGCAGGTCTGCCGGGAATTTCCGTGCCGTGCGGTGTGGACAGCAAAGGACTTCCGATCGGTCTGCAGCTGATCGGGGATTGTTTCAAGGAGAAAAACATCATCCGTGCGGCCTACAGTTTTGAACAGACAAGAACGTATCAGCACAGTCCGGCAGCAGAAGCGTAGAAAGGAGAGAAGAGATGTCAAAAGAATATGAAACCGTCATTGGACTGGAAGTCCATGTAGAATTAGCAACCAGGACAAAAATCTTCTGTGCCTGCTCCACTGCATTCGGAAGTGCACCAAATACCCACACCTGTCCGGTATGTACCGGTATGCCGGGATCGCTTCCGGTCTTAAACAAAAAGGTGGTAGAGTATGCCATGGCAGTTGGTCTGGCAACAAACTGTCAGATCAATCAGTACAGCAAATTTGACCGGAAAAATTATTTCTATCCGGATAACCCGCAGAACTATCAGATTTCCCAGCTTTATCTGCCAATCTGCCATGACGGAGAGGTAGAGATCGAGACGGAATCCGGCGGGAAAAAGACCATCGGTATCCATGAAATCCATATGGAAGAGGATGCCGGAAAGTTAGTACACGATGATTGGGAAGGGGTATCTCTGGTGGATTACAACCGTTCTGGTGTACCGCTGATCGAGATCGTATCCGAGCCGGATATGCGCTCCGCAGAGGAAGTCATTGCATATCTGGAGAAACTGCGTATGACGATTCAGTACCTGGGTGCCAGTGACTGCAAGATGCAGGAGGGTTCCATGCGTGCGGATGTCAATTTATCAGTTCGTGAAAAGGGCGCCAAAGAGTTTGGTACCCGTACCGAGATGAAAAATATCGGTTCGTTTAAGGCAATCGCACATGCCATTGAAGCCGAGACAGCCCGCCAGATTGATCTGATTGAATCCGGGGAGAAGGTTGTACAGGAGACCCGCCGCTGGAACGATGATCAGGGATATTCCTATGCGATGCGTTCCAAAGAGGATGCACAGGATTATCGTTATTTCCCGGAGCCGGATCTGGTACCGATCGTTGTCAGTGACGAATGGCTGCAGCAGATCCGGGACAATCAGCCGGAACTTCATGATGAAAAACTGGCCCGTTATATTGCAGAGTTTGGTCTGCCGGAGTATGATGCACAGATTCTTACATCGGAGAAAAAGCTGGCAGATCTCTTTGAGGCGACTTCTGCGATTTGCAATAAACCAAAGAAGGTTTCCAACTGGCTCATGGGAGAAACGATGCGTCTGTTAAAGGACCGGGAAATGGATGCTGAAGATCTTTGTTTTTCACCAGAGCATCTGGCAAAAATTATCGAATTGACAGAGGCAGGAACGATCAATAATTCCGTTGCCAAGGAAGTATTTGAAAAAGTCTTTGATGAGGACATTGATCCGGAGCGTTATGTGGAAGAGCATGGCTTAAAGAGTGATAACGATGAGGATGCGCTTCGTGCAACAATTGAACAGATCGTCAAAGACAATCCGCAGTCGGTGGAGGATTACCACAACGGAAAAGAGAAAGCAATCGGATTTTTGGTCGGACAGACGATGAAAGCAACCAAAGGCAAGGCAAATCCGGGAATCGTAAATAAAATCTTAAAGGAACTGCTTTAAATCTTAAAGAAAAATGAAAAAACAGGGGAAAACTTGTCTTTACAGGCTGAATATCGTATAATAATTTTGCCGTCGCTTACTGCGGCGGCAATGTTATATGTAAAAAAGGAGTTTATACGATGGCGGAAGACCAGAATAATAAAGAAAATACCACGACATCCGATACAAACAATACAAGTGAATATGAAGATGTCTGTTACATCTGCCGCAGACCGGAGAGTGTTGCGGGAAAGATGATACATATCCAGAATGATATCTGCATTTGTCAGGACTGTATGCAGAAAACATTTGATACCATGAACAACGGCACCTTTAACATGGGCGATTTCATGAATATGAACATGGGAAAAATGCCGAATATCAGTATGATCAATCTGGCGGATCTACAGAATGCGGTTCCGAACAAACAGAAGTTAAAGAAAAAGAAACCAAAGGATGAGCAGCCGAAACCGGAACTGGATATTCATTCCATTCCGGCACCGCACAAAATCAAGGCGCGTCTGGATGAGTATGTTGTCGGACAGGAACATGCCAAAAAAGTGATGTCCGTTGCCGTTTACAATCACTATAAACGTGTGATGGAAGACACCAATGACGGCGTGGAAATCGAAAAGTCCAATATGCTCATGATCGGACCGACCGGATCGGGAAAGACGTATCTGGTAAAGACACTGGCACGGCTTTTGGATGTGCCGCTGGCAATCACAGATGCGACCTCTCTGACCGAAGCCGGATATATCGGTGATGATATCGAAAGCGTAGTCAGCAAACTTCTGGCTGCAGCTGACAATGATGTGGAGCGTGCAGAGCACGGTATTATTTTCATTGATGAGATCGACAAGATTGCAAAGAAGCGCAATGCCAATCAGCGGGATGTAAGCGGAGAGTCGGTGCAGCAGGGAATGTTAAAGCTTCTCGAAGGCGCAGAGATTGAAGTTCCGGTTGGAGCAAGCAGCAAAAATGCGATGGTTCCGATGACCACGGTAGATACGAAGAATATTCTGTTTATCTGTGGCGGTGCCTTTCCGGAACTGGAAGAGGTTATCAAGGAGCGCTTAAACAAGGAGGCGTCCATCGGCTTTAAGGCAGATCTGAAAGATAAATACGACAAGGAAGAAAATCTTCTCTGTAAAGTGACAGTGGAGGATGTCCGTAAATTCGGAATGATTCCGGAGTTTCTGGGACGTCTGCCGATTCTGTTTTCACTGGAAGCACTGACGGAAGATATGCTTGTGCGTATTCTGACAGAGCCGAAGAATGCGATTGTACGTCAGTACAAAAAGCTTCTGGCGATGGATGAAGTGGATCTGGAGTTTACGGAGGACGCTTTGCATGCAATTGCAAAGCAGGCGAAAGAAAAGAAAGTCGGTGCCCGTGCACTGCGAGCCATTATTGAAGAGTTCATGCTGGATATCATGTATGAGATTCCAAAGGATGACAATATCGGAAAAGTGACGATCACAGAGGATTATGTGGAGAAAAAGGGCGGACCGCTCATTGAAATGCGTGGAGTTGCGGCACTTCCGGAACAGGAAGCAAACGCATAAAATGTAGAAAAACCGAAATAAAAGATCTGATGTCGAAGGGCATCAGGTCTTTTTCTTTTCCCTATTGTATGATATGATAGAAACAGTATTGTTTTGTTCGTAATTCATAAGGAGGATGTATGAAAATCATTCATTGTGCGGATCTGCATCTGGATTCCCAGATGACAGCAAACCTGACAAAAGAGCAGGCAAGAGAGCGCAAAAGAGAAATCATCCGTACGTTTACACGGATGGTCGAATATGCAGAAAAGACAGGGGTGCGTCTGATCATGATATCGGGAGATCTGTTTGATACACGAAATGTATCAGCATTGGCGCGCAACACCGTAAGGGACATGATCTGTACACATCCCCAGATTGATTTCTTATATCTGAGAGGAAACCATGACAGTGACAATTTCCTTTCCAAGCTGGAGGAAGTACCGGACAATCTGCTTTTGTTTTCCGATACATGGACTGCATACCGGTATGGAAATATTGTGATCAGCGGAATCGAGCTCTCGGAGAACAACCGGGCGACCGTTTACAATTCCCTTGTGCTGGGGCATGAAGATTTCAATATTGTCATGATGCACGGACAGGCGGGAGATTATGCATGTCGTACACAGGCAGAGAATATCAGCCTGAACCAGCTGAAAAATAAAAATATTGATTATCTGGCGCTGGGACATGTACATACCTTCATGCAGGACAAGCTGGATAACCGCGGTACCTGGTGTTACTGTGGATGTCTGGAAGGACGCGGATTTGACGAGTGTGGACCGAAAGGATTTGTTTTACTGGATGTGGACGAGCAGACCTGCCGTGCCCAGATGCAGTTTGTTCAGATGGCAGCCCGCACGCTGTACACGCTTGAAGTGGATGTGAGCAATGTCATGACGACAAGGGAAGCGGCGGAGCGGATGGAAGAAGCTGTAAAACAGGCGCAGTATCCGTCGGGAAGCCTTGTCAAATTTGTGCTGACCGGTGAGGTGGAAGTGGATGCGGAGATCAATTGCGAGTATCTGCAGAATCTGTTCTCGGATTATTTTTATTTTGAAAAGGTGAAGGACCGGACAACCCTTCGGGTCGACTACAGTGATTATGAAAAAGATGCCTCGTTAAAGGGGGAGTTTATCCGTATGGTACTTGGATCTGAACTGTCACAGGAGCAGAAGGCAGAAGTGATCCGCTGTGGAATTTTGGCATTGTCCGGGGAGGAGATATAGGATGAAATTACGTTCCTGTCATATCGACAATTTTGGAAAACTATCGGATCTGCATCTGGAATTTCAGGACGGGGTCAATCTGTTTCACGAACCGAATGCATGGGGAAAAAGTACACTGGCCGCTTTTTTGCGGGTGATGTTTTACGGGTTTGACTCTAAGAGAGAATCCGGGCTGTTTGATAAAGAACGTGTGGTATTCCGCCCGTGGCAGGGGGGAACGTATGGAGGCGAACTGGATTTTTCCTATCAGGGAAAAGAGTACCGGATCAGCCGTACATTTGGAAAAACAGAAAAAACAGATGTTTTTCATTTATACGATCTTTCCACCAATCTGGAATGTCATGATTTTTCTTCCGAGATCGGAAGTGAAATTTTCGGACTGGACAGTGCGTCGTTTAAAAGGAGCGCATTTATTGCACAAAATGACTGCGAATGCTGCTCGACTGATGCGATCAATGCCAAGCTGGGAAATCTTGTAGAGAATACAAACGATATCAATAATTTTGAAACTGCCCAGAAAAAGATTCATGACCGGATGAATAAACTTTCACCGGACCGTGCAACAGGTTCCATGAAAAAGCGGACGAATATGATCACGCTGTTAACGGAAGAACTGCGTGGCTATGATGCGGCAGAGGCGTCTTACAAAAAGATTACCGAAAAACTTACCGAAAAACAGGAGCAGAGAAAAGAACTGGCCGGGATTCGGGATCAGTATGCAAAAGCATTGCAGGTGGCGAGTGAAGAGAGCCGCAGGGAAGGAATCAAGCAGGCCTATGCGGCCACCAAACAGGAGGAACAGGAAAAGAAAGCGGCACTGGATGCTTTTGCGGATGTATTTCCGGGACAGGTGCCGCAGGATGAGGAGTTTGCAAAGCAGAACCAGGATGTACAGATGCTTGGGGTGTTAAAAACCACTTTGTTTAATCTGGGGCTGACCGAAGAAGAAGAAAACCGCCTGCAGGAACTTGGTGATAAGTTTGAAAACCAGATTCCTTCTGAAGAAAAAATAACGGAAATGGAAAAAGAACAGGAGCGTTTTGCAAAACTGAAAGAGGAAAAAACGCAGCTGGAAACGAAAATGTCCTATTTTGAAGCGATGGCAATGAAGCGGGAAGAACCGGATTATACGGTAAAAAATCGTCTTCCGATGATGATCTGCGGCATTATCCTGCTGGTGATCGGTGCTGCCGGTGGTGTGTTGTCGTTTCTGTTGCCACAGGTACATAAGTTTTTCCTTCCGCTTCTGGCGGTATCGGTGGTTGCGGCAGTGGCAGGTATTGTGCTTCTTGTGGTGCGCAAGTTGCAGGTATCAAAGGAAGAAGAAAAGGTGCGTGCACTCCGGGTACAGCATCTGGAAGAGGAGCGTAAGCTCCGCGGACCGGTGGAAGAAATTCAAAAAACCATGGAAGAGGCTTCGAAAGAAGCTTCGCGCATCGAACAGGAGACCAAGCATTTTCTGGAGCAGTATCAGATGGTTCCGGGAGAAAAGGATGCCAGAACCTGCCTGTATGAACTCCGCAGCCAGCTGCAGGAATATGAGCGTCTGCGCAGCCGTGCCGGAAAAAGCGATGCGGCAAGACAGGAATTTGAGCGGAAACAGAACTCTTTGCTTGCATTTGGAAAAGAAGCGGGAATGGATTTCGGAGAAGATCTTGCAGCAGGAATCAGCCAGTTACAGATGAAGGCAACCGAGTACCGGATCGCACAGAAAGCATACGCAGAGGCAAGAAAAAAGAGAGAACTTTTTGAACAGGAACACAATATGAAAGAACTGGCAGCGGTGGAAAAATGTCCATATTCCCTTGATGAACTCAATTCCATGATCCGTGATGTGGATGAGCGGAGCGAGGATATCCGGGAAGCCATCGAGCAGTACCATCATCAGCTCGAAGATCTGCAGGATCAGCTGGATATCCGGGATGAAAAAGAACAGCAGCTTTCCATCTGCAGACAGGAACAGGAAGAAGAACAGCATTTATATGAAACCCTGCGTCTGACGGGAGAGTTCCTACAGAATGCAAAGGAGCAGTTTTCTGCGAGATATTTGGGTCCGATCGAGAACGGGTTTGGAAAGTATTACACGCTTCTAACAGGGGATAAAGAAAAAGACTGGATGGTTGATGCCAACATCGAGGTGCAGATGAAAGAGCAGGGCGAGATGCGGGAAACCAAGTGGCTGTCTGCCGGATATCAGGATCTGCTGGGAATCTGTATGCGTCTGGCACTGGTGGATGCGATGTATCCGAAGGAAAAACCGTTTCTGGTGCTGGACGATCCGTTTGTCAATCTGGATGAAGAAAAGATGGCACATGGCAATGAACTGTTTGGAAAAATTTCCGGGGAGTATCAGATTTTGTATTTTACCTGTCATGCAAGCCGGAATATAGAAAACACAAAATAAAGGGAGAGGAAACATGGAGAAAAAGATTTTATTTCCGCAGATCGGCGGAATTATGCACGGAGGGGATTATAATCCGGAACAGTGGCTGGACCGGCCGGACATTCTGGAAGAAGATATCCGCATGATGAAGAAAGCCGGGATGAATTGTGCAACACTTGGGGTATTTTCCTGGTCAACCTATGAGCCGCGGGAAGGGGAATTTCATTTCGCATGGCTGCATGACATCATGGATAAGTTATATGCCAATGGCATTTACACGATATTGGCGACGCCGTCCGGAGCGCGCCCGGCATGGCTGGATGAAACATATCCGGAGTGCAGACGCGTGGATTCCTACGGGGTGCGTGAACATCACGGGGTGCGGCACAACCACTGTATGAGTGCACCGGTTTATCGGAAGAAGGTTTCTGTGATCGTTAATAAACTGGCAGATGAATTCGGAAATCATCCGGGACTTCTGATGTGGCATATTTCCAATGAATTTGGCGGGGAATGTTACTGTCCGCACTGTGTAAAGCGGTTCCAGGATTATCTGGCGGAAAAGTTTGACCATGATATTGAAAAACTGAACAAGGCATGGTGGACAACGTTCTGGAGTCATACTTACAATGATTTTTCCCAGATTGAACCGCCGTACCGCAACGGAGAATTCAGCATTATGGGATTGAATCTGGAGTGGAAACGGTTTACCACCTGGAATATGACGGATTACATGAAGGCAGAGATTGCCATTTTAAAAGAGCGCACACCGCAGATCCCGGTGACGACGAACTTCATGAAGGAATACGACGGACTGGATTATCACAAAATGCAGCAGCCTCTGGATGTGGTTTCCTGGGATTCTTATCCGCGTTTCCACAATGATGAGGAAACATTTGCGGATACAATGACGGAGAACGCGTTTGATCACGCCATGATCCGTGGTCTGAAAAAGGATCAGCCGTTTATGCTCATGGAGAGCGCACCAGGACTGGTTAACTGGCATCCGTTTAATAAAATGAAGCGTCCGGGCGTGCACCGGCTGGCTTCGCTGCAGGCAGTGGCACTCGGTTCCGATACCGTACAGTATTTTCAGTGGCGGAAAGGCAGAGGATCGTTCGAACAGTATCATGGGGCGGTTGTGGATCATCTCGGAACCGATGATACCAGAGTTTTTCGTGAAGTGGCAGATCTTGGGGAAGAATTAAAGAAACTCAAAGATCTGGCAGGGACAGTCGTAAAAGCACCGGTAGCCGTGTTATACGACTGGGACAGCCTCTGGGCAACGGATGGAATGAAGGGGCTGGCAGAGTCCACCCGTAACTATATTAAGACCTGCAGGAAAGCATACCGCAATCTGTCGTCACTCGGAGTGGATGTGGATGTGATTTCCAGTGAAGAGGATTATAGCGGTTATTCCGTGATTGTGGCACCAATGCTGTATCTGCTGCATCCGCATGTCGGGGAGCGCATGAAACAGTTTGTGGAGCAGGGAGGTCATCTGATTGCAACCTATGTGACCGGATATGTGGATGAAAACCAGCTCAATTATCTGGGCGGATTTCCGGGAGACGGATTAAAGGATCTCTTTGGCGTGATCAGTGAGGAAATTGATACACTGTATCCGTCCGACCGCAACCGCGTACATTTTGCCGAAATGCCGGAAGGGGAAGTACGGGATTATGCGGAAGTTCTGCGTGTGGCAGATGGCACAAACGTGCTTGGTACCTATGAACAGGATTATTACAAAGGAATGGCAGCAGTGACGGAGCGCACATGTCAAAACGGCAGTGCCATGTATATCGCGGCCCGGCTGGATGATGCTTCCATGCAGCACCTGTATGCGCGTACACTGAAAAAAGCGGGAGTTTCGATGTATAAACTTCCATATGGCGTGGAACGTCACACACGCGAAGCGGATGGTATGCGGTATGTATTTTATCTGAATGATACGACCGGACCGCAGATTGTTTCCGGGGTAGAGGGAATTGATCTTCTGACGGGAGAGGTGATCAAGGGAATTCTTACACTGGAACCGTATGGCGTGGCATGTGTAAAAGAATAAGTTCTATTCTGAAAGTTTTGTGCATATAGTTACGGAAAAGAAGTGTGGGAGCTTCTTATGGATAGAAATTGTGATGCATTTATCCGCTCCAACAATACCTACGATATCCTGATTGCCAGAGAGTCTTTGGAGATTTCTGACGACCGGGCAGAATGTATACAAAATATCGGTGAAAAATTTGTGGCAGAATATTTTGACCGGGACGAGGTGCCGCAGCTGAGCATTAGGACATACGGATATTCGATTATCCCAAAATGTTTCGGACTGCTGGATACGCTTGCACTGGAGACAACCGGTATCCTGCAGCTGCAGAATCAGCCAGCCCTGTCCCTTCGGGGACAGGGTATTTTTATTGGATTTGTTGATACGGGAATTTCCTATGAACTGCCCTGTTTCCGGAATGCCGATGGAAGTACAAGAATCCGCTCAATCTGGGATCAGAGTATTCCGGCGGGGGAGAAAAATACCCCTCAGGGATTTTTGTACGGAACGGAATATACACAAAAAGAGATCAATGAGGCACTGGAACAGGAACATCCGCGGGAACTGGTTCCAGTGACGGATGAAGATGGGCACGGAACCATGCTGGCAAGTATTGCCTGCGGAAGTGAAGATCTGCAGGCTGGTTTTACTGGGGCGGCTCCTTATGCGGAACTTCTGGTTGTAAAGTTAAAACCGGCAAAACCATATCTGAAAGACTTTTTTTATATTCCGCAGGAGATGCCTGCCTATCAGGAAAATGACATTATGGCGGCAGTTGAATATCTCGAAGAGACTGCCAGAAAACTGGGGCGGCCCCTTATTCTGTGCCTTGGGCTTGGGACAAACAACGGAAGCCATTCCGGTGGCAGCAATCTTTCGGAACTTCTTGATGATATTGCGGGCAGATGGCGCCGGTGTGCGGTTGTGGCAACCGGAAATGAGGCGAATGCCAGACATCATTTTTACGGGAAAAGTGATGGAAATTCGATGGTTGCGGTAGAGGTGAATGTGGAACAGCGGATGCGGGGATTTTATCTCGAGTTGTGGGCCAGTGCACCGGAATTGTTTGTGGTGGCGGTGCGTTCGCCGGGAGGCACTCTTATGCCGGCGCAGAATGTGCCCGGAAATTCGCATCAGGAACAGGAATTTATATTTGAAGGGACAAGAGTGGAAATTGATTATGCACAGGTGGGACGCACGCGGGGGGATCAGCTGGTGTTTATCCGGTTTGAAAACCCGGCGGCAGGGATCTGGACGCTGTATGTTAATCCGAGTACCACGATCACAGGACAATTTCATATCTGGCTGCCAATGAGTGGAATGTTAGAAAAAGACGTGGTGTTTTTGCGTCCGGATCCGGATGTGACACTTACCGTGCCGTCTTCGGCAAAAATTCCGATTGGGGTGGGTGGAATGGATCAAAAGAGTGGTATTTTATATCTGGATTCCGGGAGGGGGAATACCATTGCATCGGTTGTAAAACCGGATTTTGTGGCTCCGGCTGTGGGCGTGCAGGCGGTAGGAAGGCTTGGAAATTATGTGACACTGACGGGAACGAGTGCAGCTTCTGCAATTGCGGCAGGAGCATGTGCACAGATCATGGAGTGGGGAAACAGCCGTGGGAGAAGACTGCTTTTAAATTCGGTGCAGATCGGAAATATTTTGATTCGCGGGTGCGAAAGGAACCCGGATGTATCCTATCCGAATACCGCCTGGGGCTATGGAAAAATGAATGTTTACGATGCACTGATGAAATTTTATGGGGTATAAAATTTATATACAAAGCGTAAAAAGATATAAAAAATTTATGAAGTGCTTTTTTTTGAGAACCAAGTACGATATAATTAAGACTATACAGATTGGAGAGTGAAGTATGGAGAAAAAAGATTTATTAGCAAATTACGCAGCATCAAAACAGAATATGTGTATTACGAATGATACGATCTCGGACGGATTGTTTCAGGAGTATGGGGTAAACAGAGGACTTCGCGATGTCAACGGAAAGGGTGTATTGACAGGTCTGACCCGTATTTCAAAGATTGTGTCCTTCAAAGATGAAAATGGAAAACAGGTGCCATGTGACGGTGAGTTATGGTATCGCGGATATAATGTAAAAACACTGATCAAATCCATTGGACCGAACGAATTTGGCTTCGAGAAAGCAGCATATCTGTTGCTGTTTGGAGAACTTCCGGATCAGGCGCAGCTGGATGAATTCTGTGAGGTGCTCGGCAACAGCCGGACACTTCCGACCAATTTTACCAGAGACGTTATTATGAAGGCGCCTTCTAAGGATATCATGAATTCCATGACACGAAGTATTCTGACACTTGCGGCCTATGATCCGTATACGACAGATTCTTCCATTGAGAACAATATCCGTCAGTGTATGCAGCTGATTGCCAATTTCCCGATGATCGCGGTATATGGATATCACGCATATAATCATTATGAAAATGATTCGAGTATGTATATTCACCGACCGGACCCGAAGCTTTCCACGGCAGAGAATTTCCTTCGTATGCTGCGGCCGAATAAGCAGTATACACAGCTGGAGGCACAGGTGCTTGATGTGGCACTGATGCTTCATATGGAGCATGGCGGCGGTAATAACAGTACGTTTACCACCCGTGTGGTTACTTCTGCCGGTACGGATACATATTCTGCCATCGCTGCGGCAATGTCTTCCCTGAAAGGACCAAAGCATGGCGGAGCCAACATCAAAGTTATGCAGATGATGAATGATATCCGGGAAAATGTGCATGACTGGAGCGATCGTGACGAGGTGAAGTCCTATCTTGGAAAGATGCTGGATGGACAGGTCTTTGATAAGAAGGGACTGATCTATGGTATGGGACATGCCGTGTATTCCCTGTCTGATCCGAGAGAGCGTGTGTTCCGCAGCTATGTGGAGCATCTCGCGGAGGCAAAAGGACGCCAGAAAGACATGAACCTTTACAATATGATAGAAGAAGTGGCTCCGGAACTGATCGCAGAAAAGCGTCATATTTTCAAGGGTGTCAGTCCGAATGTGGATTTCTACAGTGGATTTGTATATGAAATGCTCGGCATTCCATCGGAATTATATACACCATTGTTTGCCATTGCAAGAATTGCAGGATGGAGTGCACACCGGCTGGAGGAGCTGGTGGGATGCAACAAAATTATTCGTCCGGCATATAAGAGTGTCATGGAAGAACTGGAATAAGATTATTACAGCGGACAGAATTGCATTTTATTTTGCTCTGTGCTAGTATGGAAACAGAAACTTTCATGTGTTATAACTATAACAGGGGAGAGGACTGATTATGAAAATAAAAGAAAAATATTATCGCTTTGCGGAAAAAGGGCAGCAGATACAGAGAGTAAACCGTTTTCTTGTAACAGAATATCTGATTTTTTATGCATTTATTCTGTTTATGCTCTGGGCATCAAGAGCAAAAGGAGTACGTTCTTTGGGCTTTACGGCATTTGTCAGTGTGATTGCAGTAGTCTCCGGAGGTGCATTGCTCATCGGATGGAAGCGGCGTCCGGAATCGGAGCGGCTGAGGTATCTGGCACTGATCGGGTTGTATCTCGTATCATTTTTCATGACTTTTGCTTATACGGAGAGCTTTATCCGTTTTCTGGGACTGGCTCCTTTTATCGGCTGTATTTTGTTTTTTGATCCGAAATATTCCAGAATCGGCGGCATCGGTTATCTTGTATTGAATGCGCTGACTGTCTTTGGTCAGATCCGTCAGCAGCCGGAAGGCGTAGCCGGGACAACCAATCTTGTACTGGATCTGCTGGCACTGGGGGTACTGGTATTTGCTGTGATCTTTACAACAAATGTGGCACAGAAATTCAACCATGATACCCGGCACAGTGAACAGCAGGAGCAGCGGAAGCAGCAGGCAATTTTAGACGATGTGATCGGTGTGGCGGAAGAAGTGCGTAAGGGTACGGAATCCGTGATGAAGATTGTCAATGATCTGAATGGATCGACAGAGGTGGTCAATGGTGCGATGAAAGATATTTCTTCCAGCACGCAAAGCACGGCGGAAAATATCCAGACACAGACAACCATGACACAGGATATCCAGCATTCAATTGAGCAGACACTGGAAAGTTCCGAGAATATGGTAAAAGTGGCAAAGCAGTCCGGGGAACTGAATCAGGAGAGTATGGAGATCATGGAACATCTGAAGAAACAGTCCGCGGTAATCGCAGAGACAAACTCCGGAGTGGCAGATTCCATGAAAGCGTTACAGGAGCGTACCGAGGCAGTAAAGAGTATTGCAGATACCATCTTTTCCATTTCCAGTCAGACCAATCTGCTGGCGCTCAATGCTTCTATTGAGAGTGCCCGTGCAGGGGAAGCCGGAAAAGGGTTTGCTGTAGTGGCTGATGAAATCCGTCAGCTGGCAGAGAAAACCAGAAGTGAGACAGAAAGCATCGCACAGATTCTGGATGAATTGTTTAAAAATGCAGAGGATGCAGCAACGGCGGTGAGCCGTTCGATTGAGGCTACCAATGCGCAGGATTCCATGATTGCGAAAGCATCTGAGAGTTTTTCGGGAATGAATGAGAATGTCAATACACTGGTTCAGGAGATCGAAGGCATTGACGGCATGTTAAACCGTCTGTCGGATGCAAACAATCAGATTGTAGACAATATCAGTAATCTTTCTGCAACAACGGAAGAAGTGACGGCCTCTTCCGTACAGGTAGCGGATCTGTCAGTTGAGAATTTAAACAATGCCGAGCAGGCAAAACAGAAACTTGACAATGTGCTTGCGGTATCTCATGAACTGGATAAGTACATAAAGTAAACAGATGGAATGAGATAAAGGTGCCTCAGCAGGAGAAATTCTGCTGAGGATTTTTACTACTATAACTTAGAAGGAGATAAAAATTATGAATATAACAATGAAACAGGTCGAGGGCGGTGTATGTGCGGCTGCAGGATTTTCCGCAAACGGATTAAACTGTGGGTTAAATCCGGATCGGAACAAAAATGATCTGGCACTGATATGGTCAGAGAAAGAGTGTACGGCAGCGGCTGTCTATACAACGAATAAAGTAAAGGGTGCACCAATCCTTGTGACAAAGAAACATCTGGCAGCAACCGGAAATAAGGCGAGGGCTGTTATTGTCAACAGTAAGAATGCCAATACCTGTAATGCAGACGGAGAAGAAAAGGCACAGATGATGTGTGATCTGGCTGCAGCAGAGCTGGGAATAAAGGCAGACGAGGTGATCGTGGCATCAACCGGTGTCATTGGACAGAAGCTTCCGATAGAACCGATCCGTGATCATGTGCAGGAGCTGGCACGCGGACTTTCTCCACAGAATCATGGAAAAGCAGCAAATGCCATCATGACAACCGATACCTATGCCAAGGAGACCGCGGTTTCTTTTACGCTTGACGGGAAGACCTGTACGGTTGGCGGTATGGCAAAGGGAAGTGGCATGATCCATCCGAATATGGCTACCACGTTAAATTTTGTTACAACCGATGTTGCGATTTCCTCAGAAATGATCCAGAAAGCACTTTCTGAGATTGTAAAGGTGACGTACAATTGTCTGAGCATTGATGGAGATACTTCTACCAATGATATGGTCAGTATTCTGGCAAACGGCATGGCAGAAAATACGCCAGTCACAGCAGAGGGAGAGGATTATGATACGTTCCGTCAGGCGCTGTATCAGGTACTCATGACGCTGACCAAGATGCTTGCCAAGGACGGTGAGGGAGCATCGAAGATGCTGGAGTGTACCTGTAGCGGTGCGCCGGATCAGGATACCGCAATCATTATTGCAAAGAGTGTGATCCGTTCCCCACTGTTTAAGTGTGCAATGTTTGGGGAAGATGCCAACTGGGGACGTATTTTATGTGCAATCGGTTATGCGGATGCGGAGTTTGATATCAACAAAGTGGATGTGGATCTGGCATCGTCCAAGGGAACCATTGCCGTATGCAGAAATGCTGCCGGTGTAGATTTCTCTGAGGAGAAAGCAAAAGAAATCTTAGAGGAAGATGAAATTTATATCAATATTGATCTGCATCAGGGAGAGGCATCTGCCAAAGCCTGGGGATGTGATCTGACGTATGATTATGTAAAAATTAATGGAGATTATAGGAGCTAGATAGAACATGGAAAAGAAAATCGGTTTTATCGGCTGTGGAAATATGGGAACAGCCATGATACAGGGAATTTTGGAATCCGGAAAATGCCCTCCGCAGGAGATGATGATTTCCTGTCGTACGAAGAAAACGCTGGAAGAAAAGAAAGCACAGTTCGGAGTGCAGATCAGTACGGACAACCGGGATGTGGCAGCATTTGCAGACATTTTGTTTGTGGCAGTAAAGCCACAGTTTTATGCCGAAGTGTTAGAGGAAATCAAGGATCTTCTTACAGAAGAGCAGATTCTGGTATCCATCGCGCCGGGAAAGACACTGGTATGGTTTGATGAAGTGCTCGGACGAAATTTAAAAGTGATTCGTACGATGCCGAATACCCCATCTATGGTCAAAGAAGGCATGATGGGTATGTGTGCGGGAGCACGTGTGACGGATGCGGATATGGCTCTGGTGCGGGATCTCTGCAGTGGATTTTCACAGACGGAAGTCATCCCGGAGCATCTGATGGATGTGGTTACTGCCGTCAGCGGAAGCTCTCCGGCCTATGTATTTATGTTTATTGAAGCCATGGCAGATGCAGCAGTGGCTGGTGGAATGCCGAGACAGCAGGCGTACAAATTTGCAGCACAGGCGGTACTTGGAAGTGCAAAGATGGTTCTTGAGACGGGAAAACATCCGGGAGAACTTAAGGATATGGTATGCTCTCCGGCAGGAACCACCATTCAGGCAGTGCGTGTGCTGGAGGAAAAAGGCATGCGCAGCAGCGTGATCGAGGCAATGATGAAGTGCCTGGATATCTCCCGCAATATGTAAAACCGTTTACTTGCTTTTTCTGTTGAAAATGTGTAGAATAGAACCATCAACAGATTTAGGAGAGAAGGAAATATGAGTCAGGCAAAGGTAGATAAATATAAGAAAGAAAAAGCCAATCGTAAAAAAGAGATGGCAAAGCAGAAAACGGAAAAAATCATTGGTATCATCTGTGGATGTGCAATTTTAGTTGCCATCGTTGGATGGGCCGGTTATACCGGATACAGTTATTATGAGGATAATAAGCCGGCACAGACGTATTATACCAATACTTCTGCATTGTCCAGCTACGTGAGTGGATTAAACACAGAGGCACAATAAGATCTGCTTATCAGATATTTGCATGTGGGGCATCACCGATCGGGTGATGCCTTTTCCAATGCCTCGGATACTGCACCGATGAGCAGACGACAGGTATACTGGTTGTTTTTGGAATATGTAAGATCCGTAAGGGACTGGCTGGAAATAATCTGTTTTGCCAGTTCATCGAGCGTAGGACGGACCAATGGGTACATGGTTTCTACAGTTTCATCCAGATGAACCATGGTAATTTCGTTGATATGGTCTTCGTCTACAGATACCTGTACATCGAACGGATTTCCATCAATCATGACAGAAGAGGTATAGACACCCGGAACGTACATGGTTTCTACCGCTTCATTGTCTGCGGACTGTTTGTGGGAACTGCCAAGCAGGATTCCAAGGAAGATCACAAGCAGGATACCAAGTCCTGTGATGACACCTGCAAACACAAGTTTTTTCATATGAAGAACGACAATTCTGGTTTTTGCACTCATTTGTTACCTCCATTTCCAGCTTTGGTATATTCTATGCAGGGAATACACATTCATGCGTTTAATTTTAAACTTCCCATTGGTATAAATTTTTCAAAATGTATAAAAAATTCAAAAAGTGGTTGACAGAAGAGCATGTATCTGTTATTATCTTATCTGTGCTCACGAGAGAGCTTACATATGCGATAGTGGCGTAGTTGGTAACGCGCGACCTTGCCAAGGTCGAGACCGCGGGTTCGAGCCCCGTCTATCGCTCTTGAAAAAGCAGCTGGAAACATAGAGGATATGGGTTCGGCTGTTTTTCTTTTATCATTCCGCAGGTTTTGTCTATTGTAAAAAGGACGCGTTTTATTTATAATAAAGGCAGGGGTAAAAGAGGGGCAAAAACAAATGAAAACGAAGTTTGGGAGGTGCATCAGATGAAGAGTGCAAGATCGTTTAAAGAGTTCGAAGCACTGAATGGAATCAGCATGGAGGAGGTACTGACAGTGTTTGAGGCAGTGTCAGAAGCATTTCCGATGATTGTGGCAGCAAATCTTACAAAAAATACATATACCATGATCAAGGACGACGGATTTCTGGCAAATGACATGCCGAGCAGTGGAAAATACGATGATCTGATTGATGTCGGGTTGGAAAACATACACCCGAATTACCAGCGTGCGTTTCTGGACAATTTCTCCAGGGAACGTCTGTTACAGATGCTGGGGCAGGGACGGAAAGAAGTCTGCGTCAAGCTGTATCAGAAGGGACGGGGAGATTACTATCAGTGGGTATCCACACATGTGATCCGTGTGAAAGACAAAGATGGAGATGTGTGTCACATCTGCATTAATAAAGTTCTGGACGAATGCAGCAGTTGTGGAGAACAGCAGAGAGTCTGCCGTGCTCCGTACTGAATTTATTCCTTGTCGTTCTCGGAGCCGCTGCCTGTTTTATTGCGGGAGCGGTAAAAGAGAAATCCGCAGATGGACAGGGCAATCATGACAGCAAACATCAGAATGACAAATGTGTAATCCGCTTTGTTTAATGCGTTGCCGCTTAAGACGGAAAGAAAGATTGCCGGCATACGGCCAACTGCACAGATAATGATCCAGTGGGAGAGCTTTATATCGGTCAGTCCGACGAGATAAGATAACAGGTCTTTGGGAGTTCCGGGTATGAGGAAGAGCAGAAAAATGATGCTCTCCGAACGCCTGGAACTTTTTAATATTTTTACAGATTCTATTTTTTCACGGCTTACAAACAATTCCACAAACTTCATGCCGAAACGGCGCACAAACAGAAAGATGATGACGCTTGCAGTTGTCATGGCAAAATCACAGATCAGTGTACCACGGATTACTCCGAAAGCGTATCCGGCACCAATTTCAAAAGGACCACCGGGAATTACCGCAAGGAGTACCTGCAGGATGTTCATTCCAATAAAACCAAGGACTCCCCATATTCCTTTGTCATTGACCCAGACACGGAATTGTTTGGGATCCGATACAAAATGAACCAGGGGACGCCCGATAAAATATCCGATCAGGATTACAAAAACAATGGTAATGATAGCCAGTATCCGTTTGATTTGTTTTGTCTTTTTCTCGTTGTGATTATCCAAGTCGAACACCTCCTATTTTAAGTTCGTTCTAACCGTAACTATAGGCTTTTGGCGAAAACTTGTCAATTCTTATCGGAAAATCATTTGCTTTTACCGGTAAAATTCTTATAATAGAAAAATGGAGGGAAAATTATGTTATTTTATCTTGCTCCGATGGAGGGAATTACGGGATATATTGTGCGCAATGCTTATGCACATTATTTTCCATATATAGATAAATATTTTACACCGTTTATCCCGGCAGCAAAAAAAATGAGCAAAAAAATAAAGCGGGATCTGGCAGCGGAAAATAATGGACAGATCCGGCTGGTGCCGCAGCTGATCGGAAACCGTGCCGATGAATTTCTGATGATGATTCGGCAGCTGGAAGATCTGGGATTTACCAGTGTCAATCTTAATTTTGGCTGTCCGTCCGGAACCGTTGTCTCGAAAAGAAAAGGAGCCGGATTTCTGGAAGAGCCGGAAGAACTGGAAATGTTGCTGGAAGAAGTGCTGGAGAACAGTCCGCTTGCGGTATCGGTAAAGACCAGAGTCGGAATCAAAGACCCGGATGAGTGGGAAGCTCTCTGCGGTGTCTATGCAAAGTTTCCGCTGGAAGAACTGATTATTCATCCGCGCCTGCAGATAGATTATTACAGCGGAACACCGCGGATGGAAACATTTGCCCGTGCTCTGGAGCAGATCCATGTGCCGCTCTGTTACAATGGAGATATATGCAGTGTGGAAGATTATAAGAAAGTGACAGCTGCTTTCCCAGCTATTGATCGCATCATGATCGGCAGGGGATTACTGGAAAATCCCGGACTGGTCGGAGAAATCAAAGGAAACCCACCGGCAGATAAAGCCAGGCTGCGGGCGTTCCATGATGAAATTTTAGAGGGATGTCTGGATACTTTCCGTGCGGAAAAAGATGTCGTTTTTCATTTGAAAGAAATCTGGTTTTATCTGACAAAGGCATTTCCGGACAGAGAGAAATATTTAAAGCTGATCCGGAAATGCCAGTCTCTGCCGGAGTATAAACTGATAGTACAGCAGATTTTCTCATAGACATTTTGATAGAATAAGGTATAATGAAAAGTAAAAGTCCAGGACAAGAGATAGGGGATTAACAATGAGTTTAGCAGATAAAATATTTGTAACTATGTGTCAGGATATTCTGGAGAACGGGACAAGTACCGAGGGCGAAAAGGTACGGCCGCACTGGGAGGATGGTACAAGTGCCTATACGATTAAGAAATTCGGTGTGGTGAACCGTTATGATCTGTCGAAAGAGTTTCCGGCAATCACACTGCGCAAGACGGCAATCAAGACCTGTACGGAGGAAATGCTGTGGATCTGGCAGCGGAAATCCAACAATATCCATGATTTAAACAGTACCGTCTGGGATGAATGGGCAGATGAAAACGGTTCCATCGGAAAAGCGTACGGCTATCAGCTGGCACAGAAACATCAGTATCGTGAGGGAATGATGGATCAGGTGGACCGGGTGATTTATGATCTGAAAAATAATCCGTTCAGCCGCCGGATTCTGACCAATATTTATGTGCATCAGGATCTGCATGAGATGAATCTGTATCCGTGTGCATACAGCATGACCTTTAATGTGACACAGAAACAGGGAGATGACAAACTGACTTTAAATGCAATTTTGAATCAGCGTTCGCAGGATGTGCTTACTGCAAATAACTGGAATGTATGCCAGTACGCAGTGCTGATGCATATGCTGGCACAGGTGTGTGACATGAAAGTGGGAGAACTGGTACATGTCATTGCGGACGCACATATCTATGACCGGCATGTGGAACTGGTAAAAGAGTTGATTACGCGTAAGCAGCATCCGGCACCAAAATTCTGGCTGAATCCGGAGATTAAAGATTTTTATCAGTTTACACCGGATGATATCAAAGTGACCGATTATGTGACCGGTCCGCAGATCAAAAACATTCCGGTGGCAATATAGCAGTCAGGAGGGAGAAAATTATGAATATCATTGCAGCAGTAGATAAAAATTGGGCAATTGGAAAAAATAATGAGCTTCTGGTGCGGATTCCGATGGATCAGAAATTTTTCCGCGAGACAACAACCGGGAAAGTTGTCGTGATGGGACGAAAGACGCTGGAGAGTTTTCCGAATGGTCTTCCGCTGAAAAACCGCACCAATATTGTGTTGACACATAATCCGGCGTATCAGGTTAAAGATGCGATTGTCGTGCATTCCATGGAAGAGCTGCACAGGGAACTGGAAAAGTATGATACCAATGACGTCTATGTGATTGGCGGACAGAAAATATATGAGCAGCTTTTGGATGAGTGTGATGTTGCACATATTACAAAAATCGACTATGCATATGACGCGGATGCGTATTTCCCGAATCTGGATGAAAAACCGGAGTGGAAAATTACAGCAGACAGTGAAGAACAGACATATTTTGATCTGGAATTTTATTTCTATAAATATGAAAGAGTGCAGAAGTAATGAGTGATTTTATCTTTAGCGTCAATGTCACATTTCCTATTTTTCTGGTGATGGTTATAGGCTGGGTACTGCATCAGATCGGTATGCTCGATGAGCATTTTGTCACCGTGGCAAACCGTTTCAATTTTAAGGTGACACTGCCGTTTATGCTGTTTCGGGATATTGCTTCCGTAGAAATATCAAAAGTATTTGATCTGAAATTTGTATTGTACTGTGCAATTGTCAGTAGTATCTGTTTCTGGGGCATCTGGGGGATCAGTAAATTTGCGGTCAAAGATGACAGTATCCGTGGTGCGTTTGTACAGTCTTCGTTCCGAAGCAGTGCAGCCGTCATGGGAATGGCATTTATCAACAATATTTACGGATCTTCTGCCATGGGTCCGCTGATGATCGTGGGAGCGGTTCCGCTGTACAATGTGTATTCCGTTATTGTACTGACATTTGAGGCGCAGGACGAGCAAGGAAAACGGGATAAGGGAAAAATTAAGCAGGCATTGGTCAATATTGTGAAAAATCCGATTATTGATTCGATTTTTCTGGGACTTATCGTTTCCCTTCTGGGGATTCATTTTCCGACCATTGTCAATAAGACGATTAACTCTGTCGCACAGCTTGCAACACCGCTGGCACTGATTGTGATCGGTGCGGGATTTGAGGGGCGCAAAGCTATCGCAAAGATCAAACCGACGTGCTGGGCAGCTGCCATCAAACTGGTAATCCAGCCACTGATCTTTTTACCGGTAGCAGCTTATATGGGATTTTCCGGGGAAAAGATTATTGCAATTTTAATTATGCTGGCATCCCCGACAACGCCAAGCTGTTACATCATGGCAAAGAGTATGAAAAATGATGGGGTTCTGACGGCGAGTGTTATTGTTGCAACGACGCTGTTTGCGGCATTTACGCTGACGTTCTGGATCTTTTTACTTCGCACATTTGGACTGATATAGGAGGATATCATTTTTATGGATATTACAGGAAGAAAATTATTCGTAAAGGCTCTGGAGGAAGAAGGGGTAGATACCATCTTTGGGTATCCGGGCGGAACCGTTACGGATTTATTTGATGAATTATATAAGACCGACAGTATCAACCTGATCCTGCCGCGGCATGAGCAGGGACTGATTCATGAGGCAGAAGGATATGCCAAGTCTACCGGACGGGTGGGCGTATGTCTGGTAACGAGCGGACCGGGAGCAACCAATATCATTACCGGACTGGCAGATGCCCATTATGACAGCATTCCGCTGGTTTGTTTTACCGGACAGGTGCCGCTTGGACTGATCGGAAACGATGCATTTCAGGAAGTGGACATTGTTGGTATGACGAGAAGCATTACCAAGTATGGTGTGACGGTGCGAAGACGGGAAGACCTTGGAAAGCTTATTAAGATGGCATTTTATATCGCCCAGACCGGGAAACCGGGACCGGTACTGATTGATATTCCAAAGGATATCCAGACGGCATCCGGACCGGCAGAGTACCCTTCCCATGTGGATATCCGTGGATATAAGCCGATTCACGGGGTACATATCGGACAGTTGAAGAAAGCTTATAAAATGCTTAAGTCTGCAAAGAAACCTCTGATTCTTGCCGGCGGAGGTGTCAACATCAGCCATGCGGGAGAGAAGCTGAAGAAATTTATGGAAAAAGAAAATGTTCCGGTTGTCACAACAATCATGGGCAAAGGCGCAGTGCCGACCACCCATCCGCTGTATATCGGCAATTGCGGAATGCATGGAAAGTACGCAGCCAATATGGCAGTTATGGAATGTGATCTGCTCTTTTCCATCGGTACCCGTTTCAATGACCGGATTACCGGAGATTTAAATGAATTTGCACCGCATGCACAGATTGTTCATATTGATGTGGATACGGCTTCCATCTCGCGTAATGTGGTTGTGGATGTGCCGGTGGTTGCAGATGCAGGTGTGGCGCTTGAAAAGCTGTTAGAGTGGGCAGAGAAAAAGGATACGGCAAAGTGGCAGGAACAGATTCACAGGTGGGAGAAAGAGAATCCGCTTGCCATGCGCAGGGATCGTGGGATCAGTCCACAGATGATCATGGAGCACATTAATGCACAGTTTCCACACAGTATTTATGTGACGGATGTCGGGCAGCATCAGATGTGGGCAACCCAGTATCTGGAACTGGACGAACAGAGTCAGCTCATCACATCCGGCGGACTGGGAACGATGGGATTCGGATTTCCGGCCGCAATCGGAGCAAAAATTGCAAATCCAAAGAAACCGGTCGTGTGTATCACGGGAGATGGCGGATTTCAGATGAATATTCAGGAGATGGCAACGGCGGTAACACAGGGTACCGGAATTACGATCTGTCTGCTGAACAATAATTATCTTGGTATGGTCCGCCAGATGCAGGAACTGTTTTATGGAAAGCGTTACAGTGCGACCTGTCTGCGCCGGCGCCCATCCTGTCCGGGTGGATGCAAGGGACCAAATGACCAGTGTCCGGAATATGTTCCGGATTTCGTGAAACTGGCAGAAAGCTATGGAGCATACGGAATCCGTGTAGAGAAGGAAGAAGACATTGATGCAGCGTTTGCGGAGGCAAAGAAGCATACGGATGCACCGACGATCATTGAATTTATGATTGCCACCGATGAACTGGTACTTCCGATGGTAAAGAGCGGAAATCCGATGAGTGAAATGATTTTAAAATAGGAGGAAAGCAATGTCTGAAATGAAAAAGCGCTGGATTGCATTGTATGTAGAAAATGATGTAGGTGTACTTGCGAAGGTTTCCGGACTGTTTTCCGGAAAATCCTACAATTTACAGTCACTGACGGTTGGTACGACGGAAGATGAGACGGTTTCCCGTATGACGATCAGTGTGGAGAGTGATGATATCACGTTTGAGCAGATCAAAAAGCAGTTAAATCGTATGGTTGAGGTAATCAAGGTGATCGACCTGACAAATGTTCCGCTTCGGTTAAAAGAGCTGATGTTTGTCAAGATTATGGAACTGAATGAGACACAGATGACGGAAGTGTTTCAGATTGCACAGGCCATGCGTGTGGATGTGGTGGATATCGGAATTGGCAGTGTTATGCTTGAGTGCAGAAGAACAGAGCAGAAACATGACGATCTGATTGCCATCTTAAAGAAAAAGTTTAAGCATATTTCCGTTGTGCGCGGAGGTTCGGTTGCTATCGAATCAATCAGCACAGAGTGCAGATAAAAATGCTGCCCGTGGTGGTCTTTGGCCACTGCGGACAGCGTTTTTAAATGATAGGACCGATAAGATTAACGGGCAGTTACTTCGACAATCTCTCCGACATACATCATATGCATATCGTGATCGCTGTACCATTTATCCATCAGTGTGGAATCGGTAAAACTGTCTTCGCTGACCGGTACGGCAGCCATCTTTTTGCATAAAAATACCAGATTGGCTTCATCCGGATAAGGAATGTCATGCCGGAATGCCTTTGTCAGTCCGGCAGCGGCGAATTTGTCTTCTTCTCCGCGGCCACTGTGACTGCCGCAGTAATTTAACGCATCGCGGTAGTCTTCATTCAGGAAAGACAAAGAGAACAGATCTCCGTTGTCTAAAAATTCTTTGGTATAGCGGGAATCACGGATAAAAATAAATACAACGTTTTTTCCCCAGAGGACGCCCACGCCTCCCCAGCTGACGGTCATAGTGTTGCATCTGGTTTTGTCTCCGGCGGAAACTAAAGCCCATTCTTTTCCTATTTTGGTAAATGGATTGAATTCCATCTTATCGATTGGATATGGTTGAAATGTGTGCATAACAAGCCTCCTGATTTATTTTATGTATCAACAGTATAACAGTGTAACCTTTTTTTTACAAGATGCATACTATGAATCAAATGCAGCTGTCTGGAACTGTTTGATGCCACTGCAAAGAAACGTGGCAGGTTTTCTGGCAGGAAGAGAGGGAGATCATGTATGGATCAGAATAGAGTGGAAAATCAGGTGGATGAGGGAACGCTTCAGATTCACCTGACAAATGCTTCGACAGGAATTCCGGTGAAAGGGGCAAAGATCAGTATATCTTATACGGGAGGTCCGCAGCAGGTGCTAGAGGAGGTGGATACCGACGATTCTGGAAACACTGAGAAGATTACGCTTGATGCTCCTCCACTGGAGTACTCCATGGAGCCGGGGGAAAACCAGCCGTATGCGGAATATACGATCAAGGTGCATGCCACAGGCTATCGGGACATTACGGTTTCGGCGATCAATATCCTGTCCGGGGAAGATGCAACGCAGGAAGTGGTGATGGAGGCGCAGGATGCACCGGGCAATCCGATTGATACGATCGTGATTGATGCACATACCCTGTATGGAGAATATCCACCGAAAATTCCGGAGAGTGAGATTAAGACGGTGGAAGAAACCGGAGAAATTGTCTTAAGCCGTGTAGTAATTCCGGAATATGTTGTGGTACATGACGGAGCACCGGGAGATTCCACAGCTGCGAATTATTATGTGCGCTATCGGGATTATATTAAAAATGTAGCTTCCAGTGAAATCTATGCGACCTGGCCGGATGCTGCGATCCGCGCCAATGTGCTGGCTATTATGTCATTTACTTTAAACCGGGTTTATACGGAATGGTACCGGGGCAAAGGGTATGTGTTTACCATCACATCTTCCACGGCATACGATCACAAATTTATTTATGGAAGGAATTTCTTCCAGAGTATTTCACGGGTGGTGGATGAAATGTTTGAAAATTATCTGTCCCGTCCAAATGTCCGTCAGCCAATTCTGACACAGTACTGTGACGGACAGAGAGTGACCTGTCCGGATTGGATGTCGCAGTGGGGAAGCAAATATCTGGGTGATCAGGGATATTCTGCCATTGATATTCTGCGCAGTTATTACGGAAATGATATGTATATTAATTCCGCGGACGGAATTTCCGGAATTCCGGCATCCTGGCCGGGATATGATCTGGGCGTGGGAGCAAGCGGACCAAAGGTACGTCAGCTGCAGGAACAGCTGGCAAGAATTTCGCGTGCTTATCCGGCGATACCGACGATTACGGCGGACGGAGTTTACGGATCAAGGACGAGGGAAGCGGTGGAAAAGTTTCAGTCGGTTTTCGGACTTCCGGTAACCGGTATAGTGGACTATCCGACCTGGTATAAAATTTCAGATATTTATGTTGCGGTTTCCCGTATCGCAGAACTTGTATAAAAGAGAGGAAAAATACGGATGAAAAATTATAAAATTACCGTGTCATATGATGGCACAAGATATAAAGGATGGCAGGTATTAAAAAGCACCGATGCAACCATACAGGGAAAGCTGCAGATGGTGCTTTCGGCGCTTGCCGGGCATCCGGTGGAAGTGATCGGTTCCGGAAGAACCGATGCCGGAGTTCATGCAATCGGGCAGGTGGCTAATTTCCATCTGGACGAACATTTTTCGGCAGAGGAAATTTTTGAAGATCTGAACCGGCACCTTCCGGAAGATATCGCAGTGACAAAAATAAAGGAGGTCGATGACCGGTTTCACAGCAGATATCAGGCTGTGGAAAAGACCTACCGTTACCGGATACGGACAAGTCCGGTGCCGAATGTATTTGAACGAAAATTTTTGTATCAGTATGGACAAACGCTTGATGTGGATAAAATGAAAAAAGCGGCACAGGCACTTGTGGGAACGCATGATTTTGCTTCTTTTTGCGGAAACCGTCATATGAAAAAATCAACGGTCCGTACCATTTTTTCCATTGATTTGGTGGAAAGAGACGGTGAGATTGAGATCCTGTATTGTGGCAATGGATTTTTACAGAACATGGTAAGGATTCTCACGGGAACATTGATTGAAGTGGGAAGAGGCGAACGGGCTCCGGAAAGTATGCCGGCACTTCTTAAGGCAAAGGAACGGAAGCAGGCGGGCTATACGGCACCGCCGCAGGGATTACGATTGGAGAAAGTGACATATGAGACAATGGATGGTCGCTGCTAAAAAAGCGGATTTTTATGTGATTGCAGAGAAATTTCATGTGGATCCGGTTGTGGCAAGGATTATCAGAAACCGCGAGGTAATCGGAGAAAAAAATATCCGGATTTATCTGGGTGGGAACCTTTCGGACCTGTCAGATCCTCATCAGATGAAAGATATGGACCGGCTGGTGGAGATTCTTGCACAAAAGATCCGGAAACAGGTGCATATCCGGATTATCGGCGATTATGATGTGGATGGTGTGACTTCCTCCCATCTGTTTCTGACGGCTTTGCGGCGTGTGGGAGCAAAAGTGGACGTGGTTATTCCACACCGGATACAGGACGGATATGGGCTAAGCCTGCATTTATTACAACAGGCGAAAGAAGATGGTGTGGATACAATTCTGACCTGTGATAACGGTATTGCCGCTATCGATGAGATTGCGTGGGCAAAAGCACAGAAAATGACAGTACTTGTGACCGACCACCATGCAGTCCCGTTTGAAGAACATGAGGGAAGAAGAACAGAGAAAAAGAGTCTGGCAGATGCCGTGGTAAATCCGCATCAGCAGGACTGCGGGTATCCGTATAAAGAGCTGTGCGGCGCCGGTGTGGCATGGAATGTCATCCGTGTATTGTATGAAAATTATGATATGGACAAAAGAGAAGCGGAAGATCTGCTGGATTTTGTTGCTATGGCAACTGTCTGTGATGTCATGTCGCTCACCGGGGAAAACCGTATTCTGGTAAAAGAGGGATTAAAGAGAATCCGTCATACGAAAAACATCGGATTGCAGGCACTTATGCAGGCATGCAATGTACAGCCGGAGAATATCAGTGCATACCATTTTGGTTATGTCTTAGGACCATGTGTCAATGCAACCGGCAGACTTGACACGGCAAGGCATGCCCTTCGGCTGTTTGAGACCGGGCAGGAAACGGAGGCGGAAGAGATTGCCCGGGATCTGGTTGATCTGAATCAGGAACGCAAGGAGTTGACACTGCAGGGCGTGGAAATGGCAAAGAAACTCTGTGAGGAAGGTGGATATGAGAAGGATCCGGTACTTGTTCTGTTTCTGCCGGATGTCCACGAAAGCATTGCAGGACTGATTGCCGGAAGAATCCGGGAAATGTATAACCGGCCGGTATTTGTGCTGACGCGGGGAGAAGAGGGAGTCAAAGGCAGCGGAAGATCGACTGAAAATTATTCCATGTATGAAAATATGTGTGGATGTGCGGAACTGTTTACAAAATTTGGCGGACATCCGATGGCGGCAGGGTTATCCCTTCCAGAAGAAAATGTGGAAAAATTCCGCAGAAAAATTAATGAAAACTGTCCGCTTACGGTGGAGGAAGTCTGCCCGGATATTCACATTGACATGGCCATGCCGGTGGGATATGCGAGTACGGAACTGGTCCATCAGTTTGCACTTTTGGAGCCGTTTGGAAAAGACAATCCATCTCCACTGTTTGCAGACCGGAATCTGTCCATCAGCCGCATGTGGTTGATAGGAAAGAACCGGAATGTTCTTCGGATGAGTGTTCTTTCGGAATACGGACAGCCGGTTCCGGTTATTTTCTTTGGGGATGTGGAGACGTTGTTTGCATATTTTACCGAAAAGTTTGGTCAGGAAGAGGTGGAGAATGCGCTGCATGGAAGAAAAAACCGGATTTTATTTTCTATGGTGTATACAGCAAAGATTGATTTTTATCAGGGAAATGAAAATCTGCAGCTGGAGATGAAATATTATCGCTGATTCCATTGAAAAAACGGGAAAGAAATTGTAAAATAAATGCAATGGAGGGCAAGTAATGTTCGGAAAAAAGAAACAAAAACAGGAAACACTGGTACGGATGAGAAACCTGGCACAGCTGGATGAAGGCTTTTTTGCTCATATGAAGGACGGAAAAGATATGTTTGATGCAACCGCAAGGGAAATCAGAGAAACATATCAGCAGCTGGGAGCCGGAATCACCCAGATACAGGAAAATATAAAAGAAGCATCACAAATGGCAGCAGACAACGGAGAAAAGGAGCAGGAGCTGACCGGACAGCTGGCGTCATATCAGGAGCAGGAAGTACAGTCATCGGAAAAAAGAGAGCAGATGCTGCAGAATTTTGCACAGATCGAACAGGAGATGGCACAGTTGGTGGAGGAAAACAAACATTTCACCACGCCATCCAAATTCCTGAATGAATTTCCGGTTGCACTCAAGGCGGAAAATGAAAAGACCCGAGAGGAACTGGAAAAGATGCAGGATTGCGGAAAGCAGATGGGAGTGCTTGCCCTCAATGCGGCGATTGAAGCCGGGCGTATGGGAGAGGGAGGAAAACAGTTTGTTACGGCTGCAGAAACGATCCGTGTATCTGCGGGAACGTATGATGAGTTGATTGATCAGGCACATAAGAGGCTGGCAGATTCGGATGAGAGAATTGCAGAGTTGGAAGAGCAGGTACACCGGATGGTTACATTGCTGAAAGAAAACAATGTGGCAATGACCAAACTGATGAAATCCTGTCAGGAAGCTTCGCGTCAGGCACAGGAATGGAATCGTTTAAAACCATGTCCAAATTTCAAAGAGATGGAAAACCAGATTGTTGTGCTTCGCAATGCAGATGAGGAAATTGCCAAATCCGAGGAACGCAACCGGATGCAGATGGAGGATTTTACAGAAGAAATGGAGAGTCAGAAGAAAAATTTTGATGAACTTCTTCAATCCATGGAAACCGTGTACCGGCATGCGGTAGAACGCAAAAAATAAAAGGAAAAAGAAAAGGAGCTGACCAGAGAGGCCAGCTCTTTTATTATTCCACAGAAAAATTGTTATCGGTTTTGGATGAGGTGGTGGCAGCTTTAGCACGCGCCCAGTTGTGGCGGTAAACCACATGGTACATGACTGCGGCAAGAACAAATGCACAACATACATCAAAGAAAGAATGCTGTTTGATAAACATCGTTGCCAGAATGATGCTGACCGTCAGAATCAGTGTCAGGAGACAGACCAGCTTGTTTTTGCGCAGCTTTTTATTGTGTGTCACCGCAAGATAAATGCCGAGCGAATTATATACATGGATACTCGGAAACAGATTCGTCGGAGTATCACCGGCATATAGGCGTTCACAGAGCATGGTGCACAGATTGTGGTGTGTGAAATAGGTCGGACGCAGATACTGCCCGTTCGGGTATACCGTGGAGATGATTAAAAAGATTGTCATTCCGGTAAACAAAAACGCACACAATTTATAGTAATCTGTTTTATTATGTAATGCCATATAGGCGATGCCCCATCCGACAAAAGGAAACCAGAGCAGATAAGGGATGACAAAGTATTCACAAAACGGAATATAATCATCAATCGGTACATGGATGACATGAAAATGTGTCGTGACGGTTTTTTCTACATAGTTAAACCATGCCATGTACACGAAAAAATATAACAAAATCCATAAATGTTTATATTTTTCATAATATTTTCGGAACACAAACGTCCGCTTACTTTGGGTTTCCGGCAACATAAATACTCCTTTTATATTTGTGTGCAGATCTTTTTTCTTTTGTTCTGAAACTGATTATAGCACGGGGAAAAAAGCACGACAATATAAAACCCGCAATGTTCATAAAACTTTAAAAATTTGGCACATTGACAACCTCTTGTGCTTTTGTATAATACAATAGTGACGGAGGATAAGAATTTTGAAAAAAGCACGAATGAAAAGAAAACAGAGAAGAAAACTGATATGGATGGTGGCAGGACTGGCCGTTCTTTTGTATCTGGGACTGGCCGTTTATTTCCACAATCACTTTTTCCCGAAAACGACATTAAATGGAAGAAAAGCGGGAGGGTATACCGCGCAGAAAGTGATGGATGAGATTACGGAAGAAATCCATTCCTACCAGTTAAAGATAGCAACAAGAGACAAGCATACAGAAAAAATTCCCGGACAGGATATTTCGCTGGAACCACAGTGGGGAGACGAAATAACAGAGCTGGTACACGCACAGAATATGTTTGCATGGCCGGTAAAAATTTTCCAGAAACAGACATTGAAAAATACAACACTTGTCGACTATGACAAAGATAAGCTGCAGACACAGATCGATGCATTGGACTGTATGGATGCAGACAATCAGACGGCACCGGAGAATGCTTCGGTTTCTTCTTATGATAAGACGGAAGGATTTACCGTGGTTGGGTGCGTCATGGGAACGACCATTGATGCAGAGAAAATGTATCAGGCAGTGCAGGAGGCGGTGGAAGGATTAAAAGAGAACCTCTCTCTGGAAAAAGCCGGCGTTTATGAAGATCCGACGGTTTTAGATGATGATGAGAATCTGGTAAAAGCCGTAAAGAAAATGAACGGGTATGCAAAGACAAAGATTACATTTACCGTGGGAGATTCCAAAGAGGTACTCGATGCTTCCGTATTTGGTGACTGGTTCCGGTTAAATAAAAAGTTAAAACCGGTACTGGACCAGGAGTGTGTAAAAGCATACGTCAGTGATCTTGCAAAAAAATATAATACCTGTTACAGTGCCAAAACGTTAAAGACTTCTTACGGAAAGACGGTTACGATTCCGGAGAGCCATTATGGATGGAAGATTGATACGGAAAAGGAAATCGCCCAGATTACGAGTGAGATCAAAGCCGGGAAAGCAGTGGAAAGAGAACTGAATTATTCCATGACAGCCAATTCCCATGGGAAAAATGATTATGGCGATTCTTACGTTGAGATCAATCTGACGGCACAGCATATGTTCTTATATAAAGATGGAAAACTGGTGATTGATTCGGATTTTGTATCAGGAAATGTATCGAAAAATAATGCGACACCGACCGGTGCATATGGCGTGACATATACCGAGAAAAATGCAACGCTGCGCGGAGAAAACTATGAGACGCCGGTTACATACTGGATGCCTTTTGCGGGAAATGTCGGTATGCATGATGCCTACTGGCGCAGCAAGTTCGGAGGAAGTATTTATAAATATGCAGGATCACATGGCTGCATCAATCTTCCGCCGGAAGTCGCAAAGGTAGTATTTGAAAATGTTAAGAAGAATTATCCGGTGCTGGTGTATGAACTTCCTGGAACGGAAAGTACCGATGCAACAGATAAGGGAGAAGCAAAAAAGGTCGTAAAACTGATTGACGCACTCGGAACCATTACAAAGGATTCCAAAGAAGCGGTGCAAAAGGCAAGAAATGCGTATGATAAACTGACTGCCAATGATAAGGTGTATGTCACAAATTATGATAAATTAAAGAAAGCAGAAGAAAAATTACAAAAATTGCAGAAAAATTCAAAGGAATAGGGGATACTTGACAAAATTGATAAAAAACTGCAAAATGTAACTGCGCAACCGTTTAACATGCAATGGATGCATAGGTGTGCAGTTAGGAGAAGAATATGAAAAAGGGAAATGTAATCACCATTTCGGATGTTGCGGAAGCACTTGGCGTTTCCAAAACGACAGTCAGCCGGGCAATATCCGGAAAGGGAAGAATCGGTGAGGCAACAAGGCAAAAAGTCTTGGCTTATATAGAGGAGCATGATTATAAACCGAATGTAATTGCAAGAGGACTTGCACAGTCAAAAACATTCAATCTCTGCGTGGTTATGCCGGAGGATTATGCACTGGTAGATCTTCCGTTTTTTCAGGAAGTCATTACAGGAATTCAGGAAATTGCAGGAATGAATGAGTACGACATTCTGTTGTGTATCTGTCAGGAAAATGATATTACAGGTCTTGAACGCGTCGTGAGAAACCGCAAGGTGGACGGGATTGTGCTGCTGCGGACCTTTTTAAAAGACCCGCAGATTGAACTGCTTCTGGAGAAAAAGATTCCGTTTGTTACAACCGGTAGTACTACCTACCGCAAAGTCAAACAGGTGGACAATGACCAGCAGAGCGCCTGCCGCGAACTGACATCTATTTTACTGATGCGCCAGATGAAGCATATCGCTCTGCTCGGAGGAAGTGAATCTTTCGTAGTCAACCAGAACCGGTATAAAGGATACCAGCAGGCATATCGGGAAGCGGGAAGAGAAGTGGAAGAAACGCTTGTTTACCGGAATTTGGAGAGCCGTGCCTTTATGGATCGTGCAGTGGAAGAAGTGCTGGAAAAAGGGGCGGATTGTATTGTCTGCATGGATGATGCCATCTGCATACAGGTACTTCGCAAGCTGCGGCAGGAACACATAAAAGTGCCGCAGGATATCCGTGTGGCATCGTTTTACAACAGTTCCGTGCTCGAGAACAATATACCATCGATCACTTCGTTGTCTTTCAATGCGAGAGAACTCGGAATGGAAGCCTGTAAGAATCTGCTGGCGCAGATTGAAGGGGAGACGGTACCGGATCGGACACTGTTGTCGTATGAAGTAGTACTTAAAGAATCCACAAAATAAAAATTCAAAGATTGGATGGCGCAAGTGCCAGAACGGTGTATGCAAATGTTAAAGCAGATCATAATGGAAATTGAAAACAGACAGAATATAACCCGTGATCAGCTGGCTCTGCTGCTGGAGACAACGGATACCGGGGACATTGCATTTCTTCACGAGCGGGCACGTAAGACAGCAGATGCCATTTACGGAAAGCAGGTGTTTATCCGTGGATTGATTGAATTTACCAATTACTGTAAGAATGACTGTATTTACTGTGGCATTCGGAAGAGCAATCGCAAGGTAGAACGCTATCGCCTGACGGAGGAAGAAATTCTTTCCTGTTGTGCAAATGGGTATGAACTGGGATTTCGGACCTTTGTGCTGCAGGGCGGGGAAGATCCGTATTTTACGGACGATAAAATCTGTGCCCTGATACGGCAGATCAAGGCACAGTATCCCGATTGTGCGGTGACGCTTTCCATCGGGGAGAAAGAGCACGACAGCTATCAGGCATTTTTTGATGCCGGTGCGGACCGGTATCTGCTGCGTCATGAGACCGCGGACGAGGCGCATTATGGAAAACTGCATCCGGCAGAAATGTTCTGGAAACACCGCATGGACTGTCTGTGGGATTTAAAAGAAATCGGTTATCAGGTGGGATGTGGATTTATGGTCGGTTCGCCGGAGCAGACGGTGGATACGCTGTATGAAGATCTGCAGTTTATCCGGAGATTGCAGCCGCATATGGTAGGCATCGGTCCGTTTATTCCCCAGAAGGATACCCCGTTTGGCGAAAAAAAGGCAGGAACAATGGAAGATACGCTTCGGCTTTTATCCATTATCCGGCTGTTGCAGCCGCATGTGCTGCTGCCATCAACAACTGCACTGGGAACCATTCATCCGCTGGGCAGGGAAAAAGGAATTCAGGCAGGGGCAAATGTTGTGATGCCGAATCTTTCCCCGGTAGCAGTGCGGGAAAAATATAAATTATATGATAATAAAATCTGTACGGGAGATGAGGCGGCAGAGTGCCGGCACTGTATGGCGCGCCGCATGGAAAGTGTCGGATACAAAGTGGTCGTAAACCGTGGAGATTATCACTGATTCAGCAAAACGCACAAGAAGGAGAACGCATATGGGTGCAACATGGAATGAAACACCGTCTGCAAATCGTCTGCATATCGGTGTATTTGGAAAAACAAACAGCGGAAAATCTTCATTTATCAATGCTTTTACCGGGCAGGAGGTTTCCATCGTCGCAGATGTGGCGGGAACGACAACCGATCCGGTATACAAAGCGATGGAAATTTATCCGATGGGACCGTGCACGATTATGGACACGGCGGGATTCGATGATGAAAGTACGCTGGGAGAACAGCGCGTGGAACGGACGCGGCTTGCAGCCCAAAAAGCAGATCTGGCAATTATTGTATTTTCTGCACAGCCGGTTTCCGGCGAATCCTATGAGGAAGAACTGAAATGGTACACCTGGTTTAAGGAGCGTAAAATTCCGGTTCTTCTGATCATTAACAAGGCGGACGTGGCGGATGCAGCACCTCTGAAAAACTATCTGAAAGAAAAAACAAAGGAAGATGCACTGGTAGTCAGTGCATTGACCGGAGCCGGTATGGAAAATGTCCGGGAGGCAATGAGCCGCAGAGTGCCGGAGAATTTTGGAAACCGTTTGATTACGGGGGATCTGGTCACGGAGGAAGATCTTGTGCTTCTTGTTATGCCACAGGATATTCAGGCACCGAAAGGACGTCTGATTCTGCCGCAGGTGCAGACGCTGCGGGAATTACTGGATAAAAAGTGTATGGTTATGAGTGTGACCACGGACAAACTGCTTCCGGCACTCAACATGCTGCAGCAGGCACCAAAGCTGATTATTACCGATTCCCAGGTGTTTGATTATGTATACCAGAATAAACCGGCGGAAAGTATGCTGACATCTTTTTCTGTGCTGTTTGCCGCATACAAAGGGGATCTGCCGTACTATATGGAAGGTGCCAGACAGATTGATGCACTGAACGAAAACTCTCATGTGCTGATAGCGGAATGCTGTACGCATGCCCCTTTGAGCGAGGATATCGGCAGGGTAAAAATTCCGCGTATGCTCCGGAAACGGTTTGGAGAACGGTTAAGGATTGATCATGTGAGCGGCATGGATTTTCCACAGGATCTGGAAGGGTATGACCTGATCATTCAGTGTGGCGCGTGTATGTTTAACCGCAGATATGTAGTATCGAGAATCGACCGTGCAAAGGCACAGAACATTCCAATGACAAATTATGGGATTACAATTGCACATTTGACTGGAATTCTGGATAAAATTGTGCTAACATTGCGGTAACAGGAAAGAAGGGGATTACGGCATGAAGATTACAATTGCAAGAGAGTGCGGCTGTTATGGAGATGAAGTCGGACAGGTTCTGGCAGACAGACTGAATGTTCCGCTTTACAATAAAAAGACATTGACAGAACTCGCAAAGAAAAAGGGAATTCTGGAGCATTATCCGGATTATTTCGGTGAGAATCCGGCGGGAACGCTTCTGGCAGTCATTGCGGAAGACGATGGGGAAGACAGTGTTGTGCACCGGACACCGAGGAAAGTTCTGGATGAACTGATTGGGGAGACATCGTGTATTCTGATCGGCAGAGCCGGAAATTATGCGTACCAGAAGGAAAACGATGTGGTACGGGTGTTTTTAAGTGGTGACAGGGAATCCCGGATTCATCACCTGATGGAGAAGCATAAGGTGAAAAGGCATGAGGCGGAGGCCATCATTGAGAAGACGGAAGGCCGGCGTAAGCAGTATCATATGTATTATACCGGGGAGGACTGGGGGTACGCTGCAAATTATGATCTTTGCATTAATGATACGCGTTTTGGAATTGAAGGTACGGCAGATCTCATTATGCAGTATGTAAAAGATTGCACCGCACAGGAAAAATAGGGAGAAGGATTTAAGAATGGGGATTGTATTTTATTAATACAATCCTTATTTTTGCCCCCAAAATCCTGAAAGGTGCTAAAATGGGAAAAGTGAAAGAAGGAGTTAAAAAATGAAGTATTTAAGACAACTATTGATGATTCTTATTTTCTCGTTTATCGGGGAAGTCCTGCACGCGGTGATTCCGATTCAGATGCCGGCAAGCATTTATGGTCTGGTGCTTTTATTTATTGCACTGATGACGGGACTGGTCAAATTGCCGCAGGTGCATGAAGCCGCGCGGTTTCTGATTGAGATTATGCCGCTGATGTTTATTCCGGCGGGTGTCGGGCTGATTGACAGCTGGGGAGAACTGCGGCCGATTCTGCTTCCGGTCATTGTTCTGCTGCTCGTTTCTACCGTACTGGTTATGGGCGTGTCAGGACAGGTTACACAGCAGATGATGCATCATGGAAAGAAAGAGGACAAGAATGAATAACTTTTTACAGAACTCTGTATTTTTCGGAGTATTTATCAGTATTATTACCTATGAGATCGGGGTATTGATCAAGAAAAAATTAAAGATCGCTATTTTTAATCCACTGTTGATTTCCATGGCACTGATCATTATTTTTCTACTGATTTTTCATGTGGATTATGACACATACGAAAGTGGGGCAAAATACCTTTCGTATTTCCTGACACCGGCAACGGTTGCGCTGGCGGTACCTTTGTATGAGCAGATTGAGCCTCTTAAGAAAAACTGGAAGGCGATTCTTGCAGGAATTTTTGCGGGTGCCATGACCTCTGCGCTGTGTGTGCTGGTATTGTCACTGATTTTTAAATTATCACACAAACAGTATGTCACACTGCTTCCAAAGTCCATCACAACGGCGATCGGTATGGGATTGTCCGAAGAACTGGGCGGAATTGTAACCATTACGGTTGCAGTTATCATTGTCACAGGGGTGATTGGAAATATGTTTGCCGAGAATATCTGTAAACTGTTTCACATTAGCGATCCGGTGGCAAAAGGCGTTGGAATCGGATCTGCTTCGCATGCCATGGGAACATCAAAGGCAATGGAGATGGGAGAGATTGAAGGGGCAATGAGCAGTCTGTCAATTGCAGTCTCCGGTCTGATGACGGTTGTGGTATCGCTGATCTTTTCACATATTTATTAAGGGAGAAAAAGAGGGGTTTATGGCTTTACAATTTGTACTGGGAAGTTCGGGGAGCGGGAAAACAGAATACATCTATGAGCGTCTGGTGCGGCAGGCAGGGGAACATCCGAAGAAAAATTATCTGGTGATTGTACCGGAGCAGTTTACGATGCAGACCCAGCAGAAACTGGTGGAACTTGCACCGAATCATGCAATTATGAACATTGATGTGTTAAGTTTTAAGCGTCTGGCATACCGTGTGTTTGATGATATGGGGATGCAGGACATACAGGTTCTGGAAGAAACCGGAAAAAACCTGGTGCTGCGCAGGCTTGCACAGGAACAGGAGGAGACGCTTACCGTTCTTCGGGCAAATATGAACCGGATGGGATATATCGGGGAAGTAAAATCAATGATCTCAGAGCTGGTGCAGTACCGGATTTCACCGGAACAGCTGGTGGATCTGACGGAGGACAAAACAATCTCACCGGTACTTTCTGCAAAACTGCGCGACGTGGCAACCATGTATCGCGCTTTTTGTGATTTTATGAAAGATAGTTTTGTGACGGCGGAAGAGATATTAAATGTTCTGAAAAATCTTGTGCCGCAGTCGGAAACTTTGCGGGATGCGGTGCTGGTATTTGATGAGTTTACCGGTTTTACACCGATACAGAATGATCTCATGCGGGAATTGCTGCAGGTGACAGAGCATATTTACATTACGCTTACAATCGATGCTGCAGAAGATTTTTATCATTGCAGTGGAAATGAAGAATTATTTGCACTGTCCAAAAAAACGATTCTGTCTTTGATGAAGATGGCAGAAGAACTTCATGTGCAGGTGATGGAACCGGTGGTAATGACAGACAGTGCACACAAGCGTTTTAAGCTGGCTCCGGCACTGGCATTTATGGAACAGAATCTGTTTCGTCCCCGTCCGGCAAAATATACCAAGCCGGTAGAAGAAATCCATCTTGCCGCAGTAAAAAATCCACAGGAAGAACTGATTCTTGTGGCCAGGCAGATCAATGCGCTGATCAGACAGGGATACCGCTATCGGGAAATTGCAGTGGTGACGGGCGCAGTGGAAGCTTATCAGAGTTATATGGATCCGGTTTTTACGAAATACGAGATTCCATATTTTATGGATACGACCAAAGAAGTGTTATTTCATCCGTTCATTGAATGTATTCGTGCCGCGCTTGAAATTGTGGATACGAATTTTAGTTATGAGGCAGTCGTGCGCTTTTTGCGGTGTGGATTCTGTGATATTGCGGAGGACGATCTGGACCGGCTGGACAGTTATCTGGTTGCAACCGGTATCCGCGGCAAAGCGGCGTGGAGCAGACGATGGGGGCATATGCCACGGCAGAAAACGCTTTACGATCTGGAACAGCTCGAAAAACTCCGGGAAAAAATATATGGGTATCTTGAGCCGTTTGCAGCAGTATTTGCCCGAAAAGATGCCCGTGTTTCGGATGGCATCTTGGCATTGTATCAGCTGCTGACACAGCTGGACACCCAGCATCAGTTATGGAACAGGGAACAGCAGCTTCTGGCGCAGGGAGAGGAAACCAGATCCCGGGAATATGCACAGATTTATATAATCGTGATGCAACTTCTGGAAAAATATAATCTATTACTGGGGGAGGAGCCATTGCAGATCCGGGATTTTACCGAAGTGCTGGAGGCAGGACTTTCCGCTGCAGACGTGGCTGTGATTCCACCGGGCTATGACAGTGTTACGATAGGAGATATCGAACGTACACGATTAAATCATATCAGGATTTTATTTTTTATCGGTGTGAACGACGGTGTTATTCCGAAAGCGGCAAATGCCGGAGGAATTATTTCCGAATACGAAAGAGAACTTCTGGCAGAAAAAGTGGAGTTAGCACCGGGGGCAAGGGAGCAGGCATTTATTCAGCGCTTTTATCTGTACCGCAATCTTACCAAACCTTCAGAAAAATTATATGTCAGTTATGCAAAGGTTGACAGTGAGGGAAAAGCCATCCGTCCTTCTTATCTGACCGGAGTTTTGAGGAAACTGTTTCCGACACTGAAATTGCAGGAACCGGAGCATATGGAGGCGCATACAGATTTTTATACCCAAGAGGCTGCCGAAGATTATCTCGTCTTCGGACCGCACGAAGAAGCCTGGTATGCGCTTGCCCGCTGGTTCCTGCAGGAGAATGATATGCAAAAGCAGGAGAAGATCCGCAAACTTCTGCATGCGCCGTATACACGGTATGAGGGAGAGCCAATCAGCCGGGCGGTTGCACTTGCACTGTACGGAAGACATCCGTACGGAAGTATTACGCGGCTGGAACGGTTTGCCGCCTGTGCATATGCACATTTTCTGCAATACGGGTTAAAACTTACGGAGCGTGAGACCAGTGCATTTGAGAGTGTGGATATGGGAAATATCTATCATACGGCCTTAGAACGCTACAGCCGGAAGCTGGAACAATCGGAATATGACTGGTTTGTGGTGCCGGATGCCGTGCGCCGGCAGATGGCAGAGAATGCCATGCAGGAGGCAATTGCCGGGTATCCGGGTATGGCGGTCTGCGATACGGCAGAAAATGCCTATCAGAGAAAACGGATGCTTGCTATTTTTGACCAGACGGTCTGGGCATTGACCAGACAGGTGCGTGCGGGGCAGTTTGTACCGGAAAAATTTGAGGTGACATTTGACGAACTGGAGGGAAAGGAAAGTCTCGAGTACCGGTTATCGCATGATGTGACCATGCGGTTGGAAGGAAGGATTGACCGTCTGGATACCTTTGAAGATGAAAATAAAATTTCGATTAAAGTAATAGACTATAAATCCGGAAATACAAAGTTCGATCTGATCCGCGTGTACCGCGGACTGCAGCTGCAGCTGGTGGTTTATATGGATGCGGCGATGGAAATGCTGCGGGGACAGCATCCGAAAAAAGAAATCCTTCCCGGGGGAATTCTCTATTATCACATTGATGATCCGGTACTCGAATCGGATACTCCATTGTCAGACGAAGAGGCCGAGCAGGCGCTGCTTTTCGCACTGCGTCCGGATGGACTGGTGAATTCCGGAGAGGAAATCTATCGTGCCATGGATCAGAATTTTGAGGGAAAATCGCAGATGATCCCCGTGGAAATCAAGAAAAACGGTGAAATTTCCACAGCGCGTTCAAAAGTGGCATCGACGGAAGAGTTTGCGGTGATTACCCGCTATGTAGAGCACGAGATCCGGCAGTGTGGGGAAGCCATCTATGCGGGAAATATTGCGGTGAATCCTTACCGGAGTGATATAGAAACCAGCTGTACCTATTGTCCATATGCATCGGTGTGCGGGATGGATGCAAAAATTCCGGGATATGAATACCGGCAGTTTGCATCCATGAAAAAAGAAGAAGTGCCTGACCAGATGCAGACAGAGCTTGCCAGAAACAGGGGAAAGGAGGAGCGATCAGATGAAATGGACGAAGGAACAGCAGAACGTCATTGATTTCAGAAACCGGGATATTCTCGTCTCGGCGGCAGCGGGATCGGGAAAAACAGCGGTGCTTGTGGCACGTATTATCCAAAGGATTCTCGACCCACAGAATCCGGTTGATATCGACCGGCTTTTGGTTGTGACATTTACGAAGGCAGCGGCGGCGGAGATGCGGGAGCGTATCGGGGCTGCCATTGAGGCAGAATGTGAAAAAGATCCCCAAAACACGCATTTGCGCAGACAGTCGGCACTGATTCACAATGCCATGATCACAACGATTGACAGTTTCTGTCTTTTTGTGGTACGGAATCATTTTGAAGAGATTAGTCTGGACCCGAATTTCAGGATTGCAGATGAAGGAGAGATCCGGCTGCTGGAGCAGGACGTGCTGGAGCAGGTGTTTGAAGATAACTATGCGCGGCAGGAAAAGACGTTTCTTTCACTGATCGATGCCTATGCCGGAAAAAGAAACGACCACGGGGTGCGGGAGATGGTGGCAAAGATTTACCGGATGTCTTTGAGCAGTCCGTGGCCGCAGGCGTGGATGAAAAAACTCACCGAACCGTATCAGGTGGAACATGCACAGGAACTGGTGCAGACAGAGATGCTTGAGGACATTGCGGAACATGCCAGGCTTTTGTTGTGTGACATGTGCACACAGATGACACAGGCACTGCAGTTGTGTAATGAGCCGGATGGACCGCAGGCATATGCAAAGACACTGGAAGCGGATCTGACGCAGCTGCAGCAGGCAGAAAATCTGCAGGGATATCTGCAGGTACAGACATTTTTAAATGGTCTGGTCTTTGGAAAATTGTCACCGATCCGCAAATTCTCCGGGGATGTCCAAAAAAAGGAAACGGTCATGGAGATCCGGTCGGATGTGAAAAAAGAAGTGGAAACGCTGCAGAAAAAATATTTTGCGATGGATCTGGGGACACTGCTTTTGCAGCAGAAACGCTTGTGTCCGTTTCTCGAAGAGCTGGTAAGGTTGGCACTTGAATATACACAGGCAATGGAAACGGCAAAACGAAAGAAGAGAATTGTTGACTTTGCCGATATTGAGCATTTTGCTCTGCGGATTCTCGTGGACGAAAAAACAAAGCAGCCACGGCATACCGCAGAAGAATTCCGCAGACATTTTGCAGAAATCATGATTGATGAGTATCAGGACAGCAACCAGGTACAGGAAGAGATCATGCGTGCGATTTCCATGGAGCCGGAAGGCGGGCATAATCTGTTTATGGTGGGAGATGTCAAGCAGAGCATCTATCGGTTCCGGCTTGCACGCCCCGAACTTTTTATGGATAAATATGCATCTTTTTCAACGGAAGAGAGTCTGCAGCAGAGAATTGATCTGCATATGAATTTTCGAAGCCGTGCACAGGTGCTTGATTTCTGTAATGATATCTTCTACAAAATTATGAGTCCGGATCTGGGACGGGTTGCGTATGACCGGGATGCGGCATTGTATTACGGGGCAAAAAATTATGATGAGAATGCTAAAGGATTTAAACCGGAGCTTTTGCTTTTGGATGAAAAAGACGAATTGCTTTCAGAGACAAAGAATCTGACAAAAGGACAGATGGAAGCGCATATGATTGCCACGCGTATTGCGGATATGAAGCAGCACATGCAGGTGACGGATAAGGAGAGTGGACAACTTCGGCCGCTGCGTTATTCCGATATTGTCATCCTGCTTCGAAGTTTAAAAGACTACGGAACGGATTTTGTGCAGGTCCTGCAGGGAGCGGGGATACCGGCATATGTGGAGTCTTCGACCGGATATTTTTCGGCATCGGAAGTACAGACGGTGCTGGCAATGCTGCGGATTCTGGATAATCCCTATCAGGATATTCCGATGGCGGCGGTTCTTCGGTCTCCTCTGGTGGGACTGGATGAGGAAGAGATGGCACAGATTCGTGTGGAAAATCCGGAGTGTTCGTTTGCGGAAGCTGCAATGCATGCCATGCAGGATGCCACGGAGGGCGCACTTTATGACTTTTACCGGATGTATCGTAAGCTGCGGGAAAAACAGGATCTGCCGATCCATGAACTGATTCAGAAGATTCTGCAACTTAGCGGATATGGAAATTATGCGGCGGCACTGCCAGCAGGGGAGCGCCGTGCGGCAAATCTTGCAATGCTGGTGGAAAAAGCGGTTGATTACGAGAAAACAAGCTACCGGGGATTGTTTCATTTTCTGCGTTATATCGATAAGCTTCAGAAATATGAAGTGGATTTCGGGGAGGCAGATACCACAGGAGAAAATGCCAATGTTGTCCGCGTGATGACCATTCATAAGAGTAAGGGACTGGAGTTTCCGGTCGTTTTTGTGTCCGGTCTGGGAAGAAAAATGAATCAGATGGATTCCAGTGACCGGCTGGTGGTACATCCGGATTTAGGCCTTGGAATCTGTGAGATTTCCGGGCAGCCCAGAGTGAAAAAAAACAGTGTGTTCCGGTCGGAGATTGCGGACCGGATCCGCAGGGAAAATCTTGGAGAGGAACTGCGCGTATTGTATGTGGCACTGACGAGAGCCAAAGAAAAACTGGTTTTGACCGGAATGATCAAAGATGCCCCAAAAACGTTTTCCGGATATACCGGAAATGTACTTCCGGGGAAGCCGGTCAGTTACCGGCAGAGGGTCCGGGCAGCCAGTTACCTGGACTGGATTCTTCCGGCCATGCTTTCTTATCCGCAGAAATATACGCTCGATGTGGTTCCACCGGAAAAAATTGTATGGGAAGAGGTGGAACAGGCGGCAGACAGCAGGGAAAATTATGAGGAACTTCTGCAGCATATCGATCATGCGAAACCGGAACTGCTTCAGCAGTATGACCAGTGGTTTTCCTACCGTTACCCATATCAGAGTGAGGCCGGTCAGAAAAGTAAATATTCGGTTTCGGAACTGAAGCATGCATCGCTTGTCTTACAGTATGACAGGTCCGAGGGAGAAGCCGTGGTGCCGGATTTTCTGCAGGAAGACCGTGAAGTGTATGTTCCGGACTTTGCAAGAGAAGAGGACAGAGAGTATCCGGCAGCTGAAAACGTAAATCAGGGTGCTATGCGGGGAACCGCGGTGCACCGGGTGATGGAATGTCTGGATTTTGCTGCGATTGCAGATATAGATACCTCTGATGCGGGAGCAGTTTGTGCATTTGTGAAACAGGAACTTGACCGGATGCTTGCAAACGGACAACTGCCGGGGGAATGGTATGCGCTTGTTATTCCGGAAATGATCGAAGCGTTTGTGGAAAGTCCGATTGCTCCCCGGATGGCAGCAGCAGCTGTGCGTGGGGATCTGTACCGGGAGCGACCGTTTGTGATGCAGCATCAGATGGAGGCATCCGGCGGGACGGTGCTGGTACAGGGAATCATAGATGTTTTCTGGATGGAAAATGATAAAATTATTTTGCTGGATTACAAGACGGACCGGGTAAAACAGGCGCAGGAACTTTTGATGCGCTATCAGACACAGCTTCAGCTGTATGCAGATGCATTAAGCCGTGTATTTTCTACGGATACAAAAAAAATGGTGGCGGAAGAAAAACTCATCTATTCGTTTCACCTGAAGGAGGTTGTCACATTATGAGTCGAATTGTACTTGCCTCTGCGTCACCGCGGAGAAAAGAGCTGCTCGAACAGGTCGGACTGGAATTTGAAATCTGTCCGGCGAAGGGAGAAGAAGTCATTACTGCTGGTTCTGTGGACGGGGCAGTGTTAGAACTTTCCCGTCAGAAAGCGGAAGAAGTGGCCGCAGGAATTCTTTCCTACAATGAAATCCATCCGGAGCTGATTACGCCGCAGGACATTCTGGTGATCGGGGCCGATACGGTGGTTGCCTGTGATGGAAATATTCTCGGGAAACCGCGGGATGAAGCGGATGCAGCCCATATGCTTTCGATGCTGTCCGGACATACCCACAGCGTATACACGGGAGTAACGCTTGTTTTTATTGATAAAAACGGCAGAACCGGGGAAACTTCATTTTATGAGAAAACAGATGTCTGCATGTATCCTTTGGATGACGCGGAAATCCGGCGCTATATTGCCGGCGGAGAGCCGATGGATAAGGCGGGAAGCTATGGAATTCAGGGACAGGCAGCTGCTTTTGTGAAGGAAATCCATGGTGATTATAACAATGTGGTGGGACTTCCGGTGGGGCGGTTATATCAGGAACTGAAAAAACTGGGAGTCATGGAGTGGAATTAAGGGATTGTCACAGAGAAATTCCTTCGTTATAATAATAGAAAGTGATTCACAGGGAGGAAAAAGGTATGAACGAATACGATGAGGAGATTTTACATTATTTTCTGGAACACCAGACACAACTTTTCCCGGAGGCGGTAGCGGAAAGTCCGGAGGAAGCAGAAGAGTTTCTGGAGGACTGCATGGCGGTGGTCTGTAAAAATATAAAAGAAGTGCGGGATTATTTTGATGACGCGGGGATGGATGTCGCCGGAATGAGTGAGGAAGAACTGTTAGAGGCAAGTGAGGTTTTTGCTATTCCTGATGGTCGTTTTCTTGTCGTAGAAGGATAAAACGGTATGAAAAAAAAGAGATGGAAACTGGCGGGGATTTTTCTTATGGCAGCGCTTACGGTACCGTCACTCGGAGGCTGTAAGGTTGGAAATACACAGATTCGCCTGTCGTCAGGGCAGCTGAGAAACCATAATGCCATTGTGCGGATCAATGATCATAAATATGATATTAGATATGCAAAACTGTATTTGTGCAATTACCGCAACCTGTATGGAAAAGCGTACGGAACGGATCTGTGGGAATCTTATGATGCGGATTTAGAACAGTATGTCAAGGATGTGACGATTCAGGAACTGACACATATTGCATGTATGGATATTCTGGCAGAAAATCAGGACATGCATCTGAGTGAGCAGGAAAAGAAACAGGCAGCACGTGCGGCAAAAGAATATTACCAGTCACTTACGGAGGAAGAAAAAACGTTCATCGGTCTGTATGAGAGAGAGGTCCGTACAGCATATGAAGAGTATGCACTGGCAGAAAAGCTGTATCATGCGCTGACACAGGGAACCGATGAGGAGGTCAGTGATGATGAAGCGAGAGTGGTCCGGGTACAACAGATCTATGTAAAAGAAAAAGAAGCACTGCGTGCGGTGCAGGAAAATCTTGCATCAGGAGATGATTTTGCCTCGGTTGCGAGTGCTTACAATCAGTCGAGGGAGTTTGAGCGCACCATTGCGCGTGGAGTTTATCCACAGGATATGGAAGAGATTGTTTTTAATCTCGATGACGGAGCGTGTTCCGATGTGATTGTGGCAGATGACGGGTATTATATCATCCGCTGTCTGAACAAATTCGAAAAAGATCTGACGGAGGAAAACAAGGAAAAAATCCGTGTAAAGAAAAAAAAAGAACGATTTGAAAACGAGTACCAGACGTTTGTGAAGAATTCCACGTTTTGTTTAAATGATAATCTGTGGGACGATGTGACGTTAAAAGATGTGTCCGGCATCGGGACGGATTCTTTTTTCAGCACATATGAGAAATATTTTACAACAGGAGAAAATACAGAGACAACATGAAATGGGAATTTGATATTTTATATGCACTGCAGAAGATTCATCAGCCGGTTCTTGACCATATCATGACAGGACTCTCCACGATAGGAAATGCCGGTATTTTCTGGATTGTACTTGGCCTTGCGCTTTGTATTCCGAAGAAATACCGCAAAATTGGAATCCAGATGGTGATATCCATGGCAATTACGTTTATCATTGGAAATCTGATCCTGAAAAATCTGATCGCAAGACAAAGACCCTGCTGGCTGGATACACAGATTGCCCTGCTCATAAAAAGCCCAAAGGATTATTCCTTTCCGTCCGGGCATTCCATGAACGGATTTGCTGCATCCATCGCACTTTTATGTAATGATAAAAAGCTTGGAATTCCGGCAGTGATTTTAGCATCCCTGATTGCGTTTTCCAGACTGTATCACTTTGTTCATTTTCCGACCGATGTAATGGTGGGAATTTTAATCGGTACGACCGTGGCAATTCTGGTGCATGCGGGTTATCTGAGAGGGAGCCGCAGACATTTTTCGTAATTTTTAATATCATAGAAGCAAAAAACTCCGAAGCATACAGCTTCGGAGTTTTTCATACCATTTTTTATTTGGTTAACAGTAACATGATATCGTTGCTTCGCTTTACGAACTTCGTCATAGCCTCTGCGGACAATGGCTGGTTGGAAAGCATGGCCAGATCATAGAGCTGTTCTGCAAACATGCCGGAATGTTCGGAATCTTTGTGTTCGAACAGATATTTTACCAGAGCGTTGTTTGCATTTAAAGTCAGAGTCTGGTCTGCTGCAAACATATTCGGGTCCATACCGCCCATACCGCCGGCTGCGTACATCTTCATCATATCCTGCATACGTCTGCCCTGTTCGGAGAGTGTGAGGATAGAGGCAACATCCGCATCCTTTAAGCTTTCTACTTTTACCGTAAGCTTATCGTTGTTCAGTGTCTTTTTGAACAGATCGGAAAGGGTATTGGTTTCCTCGGTCAGATCTGCTGCATCATCGGATTTTAAGGCATCTGTGACATCTGCATCAATACGCTTGAACTGATAGTGCTCGTTGCGCTGCTCTAACTGTGTGATGAAGGAAGTATCGATGTTGTGATCGAGGATTACGGCATTCATGCCCTGTTCCTTGAACATCTTGATGTATTGTCCCTGCTGAGCCTTGTCTGTTACATAGTAGATCGTGCTGCGTTCCGGCTCTTTTTCTTCCTCTTTTGCATCGTCTGACTTGGATTCTTCCGTCTTTGCATCTTCGGTCGTCTTTTCGTCGTCTTTCTTTTCGGCCTCAACAGGAACGAGAAGTTCCGGAAGTGTCTGATACTTGTCATGGATATCCTTAAAGAGGATATAATCATTCATCTTGTCACAGAACTTGGTATCTTTTAAGCAGCCGTATTTGATAAACGGGCTGATATCATCCCAGTATTTTTCGTAGTTTTCTTTCTCTGTCTTGCACATGCCGATGAGCTTGTCAGCCACTTTCTTGGTAATGTACTCGGAAATTTTTTTGACAAAACCGTCATTCTGCAGCGCAGAACGTGATACGTTCAGAGGCAGATCCGGACAGTCGATAACGCCTTTTAAGAGCATTAAGAATTCCGGAATGACTTCTTTGATATTATCTGCGATAAATACCTGATTGTTGTAAAGTTTGATGGTTCCTTCAATGGAATCATACTCGGTATTGATCTTCGGGAAATAGAGGATACCTTTTAAATTGAACGGATAATCCATATTCAGATGGATCCAGAACAGAGGCTCTTTGTAATCCATAAATACCTTGCGGTAAAATTCCTTGTAATCCTCATCGGTACATTCACTTGGATTTTTGGCCCAGAGAGGATTGGTATCGTTGAGTGGTACCGGACGTTTTACAATCTTTACCTTGTCCTTGGCCGGAGAAACTTCTACGATTTCTTTTTCGCCCTTGTCGTTTTCTTTTTCCTCAGTCTTGGCCTCTTCGTGGATTTCTTCAATTACTTTATCGGTATCTTTTACATCTTCCTTGTCGATGGTTTCATATTCTTCCGGGGCATTGGCCTTGGAAAGATAGATCTCGGTTGGCATGAAAGAACAGTATTTTTCAATGACTTCTCTTGCACGGTATTCGTTGGCAAATTCCAGACAATCCTCATTTAAGAAAAGTGTGATTTCTGTACCAACGGTTGTTTTGTCGCCGTCTTTCATATCAAATTCGGTACCGCCATCGCAGGACCAGTGAACAGCGGTTGCACCTTCTTTATAAGAAAGGGTATCAATCGTTACTTCATCTGCAACCATAAATGCGGAGTAAAAACCAAGTCCGAAATGACCGATGATCTGATCGTCATTGGACTTATCTTTGTATTTCTCGATGAAATCCGTTGCACCGGAAAATGCAATCTGGTTGATATATTCTTCTACTTCATCGGCAGTCATTCCAAGACCGTTATCGATAAATGTTAAGGTTTTTTCTTCCGGGTTTACGATGACCTGAATCTTTGCTTTATAATCAGCAGGAAGGGAATATTCTCCCATCATGTCCAGTTTCTTTAATTTGGTAATCGCATCGCAACCGTTGGAAATCAGCTCACGATAGAAGATATCATGATCTGAATATAACCATTTCTTGATAATCGGAAACAGATTGTCGCTGTCGATGGATAATGATCCGTGTTTATTTGCCATATGTTATACATCTCCTTTGTTTTCATTCACAAATGTTCGCTAATGAAAATGATAAAACCAGTTTTGTAAAAAGTCAATAGAAAATCAGCACTCTTTTTGAATGAGTGCTAACAATGAACGCGAAAATGCCAGAAAATAGCGTGTTGGTGCATTTCTAAAAACTTTCTAAACTGTAGACACTTCTTTTAAATCATGTTACTATTTATGCAGAACAGGTGATCGCGAAACTCTTTCCCGATCGCTTATTTAATGCAAAATAAGAAAAGGAGTATTACATATGTTAAAAGAAGGCGTAAAAGGAACACAGGAAATTATGGTAACAGAGGAAAACACCGCAAAAGTTATGGGAAGCGGTGCCCTGGATGTATTTGCAACCCCTGCAATGATCGCATTGATGGAAAAGACTGCATGGGAGAGTGTACAGCCGTATTTAGAGGAGGGAAGCGGAACGGTAGGAACGTTAATGAATGTAAAACATGTGGCAGCTTCCCCGGTGGGCATGAAAATTACCTGTGAAACCGAACTGACGAAAGTAGATGGCAGAGCACTGACGTTTTCTGTAAAAGCTTTTGATGAGGCAGGACTGATCGGAGAGGGCGAGCATGAGCGTTTTATTGTATATAATGAAAAATTCCAGGCAAAAGCCGATGCAAAGCTGGAAAAATAATGTTATACGATAAAGATATCCGTGAACCTCTGGCATTTTATCTGGAAGAAATTTACGGGAAAAACAGAATCCTTGAGGAACAGGTGATGGGGCAGTCACGGGCGGATATGGTCATGGTGGTACACGATGCCCTCTACGGAATTGAGATCAAGAGTGATGCGGACAGTTATGCACGGCTGGATCGCCAGGTGAAAGATTACAACTTATATTATGACTATGATCTGGTCGTGGTCGGAACCCGGCATGCGGCACATATTAAGGAACATGTCCCGGAATGGTGGGGGATCATTACGGTGGAACAGGTAGGGGATCAGGTTGATTTTTATATGCTGCGGGAGCCGCAGAGTAACCCACAGATGGACTGGAACTGTAAAATAGAGATTTTGTGGCGGCCGGAACTGGCGCATATCCAGGAACTGAACGCGATGCATGCATATAAGCAGAAAAGCAAGCGGTTTGTGGCCGATAAAATTGTCGAGACAGTTCCGAAAGAAACGCTGGCAGTCCAGCTCTCGGAAGAACTGTTCGAGCGGGATTATACAAAAATCTGGGAGACGATCCAGAACTTTCGAAAGGAAAACGGACAAAAACTGCGTCGGAGACGAAGAAGACGGAAAACAAAAAAACAGGCGTAAAGCGGGCAGAAACAGGAAAAGAATATGTCGGCAAATGTCGAAAAACGGATGACGCTCTCTGAAATTGGTGGTATAATAGTACCAGATATGGGGAAGGAAAAAGAACAGGGGTGCGACTATGAAGATAGCAGTATTTGCGACAGGATGGAACGGTGAGTACCTGCGTGATATGTATCACGGTCTGGAAAATTCACAGAAAGAATTCCATGACTCCATACATCTGTATGCAAGTTTTGGAAGACTGGGATCAGGAGACAGTTTTAATAAGTCAGAGTTTGATTTTTTTGAACTGGCAGATATGGAGGCGTACGATGGATTTTTGTATCCGAGTACCACGATCAAAGAAGGAGATGTCAAGCAGCGGTTACTCGAACGGATCATAGAAAGTAAAAAGCCCTGTGTATCTCTGGAAGAGGAGATTCCCGGGCTTTCTTTTGTCGGAATCAATCAGAGCAAAGCCATGCGGCAGATCGTGCGGCATCTTGCCGGGGTTCATGGAATCCGGACATTTGGTTTTATTAACGGGATGAAAGATACCTATGAGGCGCAGATGCGTCAACAGGGGGTAGAGTCCAAAATTCGGGAACTGGGGCTTTGTCTTATGCCGGAATGGGTGGATTATGGAAATTATGAGTACCGCTCCGGGGAAACATATGCCAGAAAAATGATTGCAGCATATGAGGCAGGGGAGGAACTCCCACAGGCGGTTATCAGCGCAAATGATCTGATGGCGGCAGCTTTTTTGCAGACCATAAAAGGAACTGCGCTCGAGGGAAAGATACCAATCACAGGGTTTGACCGGTATTTTGACGGGGAATGTTTCAGCCCGACGATGACAACTATTGAACGGCCGAGAGACCAGGTGGCATATGAAGCTGTCAGGCTTCTGCACGAACTGCATGAAAAGGCAGATGGAAAGCTGGTACACAGGGAACTTTCCTACCGGTTTTTTATCGGGAATACCTGTGGCTGCACAAAGCATGTCCCATTTGATACGGAATCGTTCCGTAACCGGATTTTCTGGAAAAATCTGCAGGAATATGACGCAAAATCCAAACTCGATTCCATGCAGGAATGGGTAACCAGCCGGATCTCTTTAGAAGAGATCATGGATGCGACGGGGAGATTCTTAGATCTGGTCGGGGCAGGAAGAGGGCAGATCTTTTTGACGGATGATCTGTTTTCCCAGGAAGCCAAAAGTTATCGAAGCTGTAAGAGAGAAGTACTTAACTGGTGCAATGAAAAGAACCGGACAGAAGAAGGCGGGGTACAGGTGTTTATGCCACTGCATTATCAGCTGCACCGGATGGGATACTGTATGGTGGCTGGTGTGGATGAGATGTTTAGGACAGGAATTCTGGAAACCTTTTTCCGCAATATCTGTTATGCACTGGAAAATTATATCCAGCGGAAGCAGTATCAGGAAGTAAATCTGAAACTGCAGAAGTTGTACCGGATCGATCAGCTGACGGGAATTTATAACCGTTTTGGAATGGAAGATCTGGGACAGAAGTTTTATGAGAAAAATTGTGAGTATCATGTCAATACAAAGTTTATATTCTGCGACATCAACCGCTTAAAATACATCAACGATACGTATGGACATAAAGCCGGTGACTGGGTCATCCGAAAGACGGGGGAAGCGCTTGGAAGGCTTACCGCGGAAGACAGTCTGCCATTTCGGTTTGGCGGTGATGAATTTTTACTGCTGACGAGAGAAGAGTCCGGGATCACCGCGGAATCCATCCGGCAGAGCATTGCCGTGGTATGTGGGGAGGAAACCTCTCCGATCCGGGAATCTTTAGAGGTCAGTATCGGTGTGATTCTTGCCCCGTGGGACAGTGAATATAATATGGATGTATATCTGAATCAGGCAGATGAGGCAATGTATGAAGAAAAGAAAATGTATCATGAAAAATATGGAGACCGGCGCAGAAGATAAAAATCAACAGACTGCCATCTATGTGATGACGCATAAGGCATTTACGCCGCCACCGGACCCGTTGTATATTCCACTTCATGTGGGACGAGCGGCGGCTTCGTCATACAGCAGGGATGAGAAATCGTCCCCGCTGTCTTTTTGTGTGGGAGATAATACCGGAGATCACATTTCCGAAAAAAACTGTTATTACAGTGAACTGACGGGAATGTACTGGGTATGGAAAAACTCCCATGCAAAGGTAGTTGGTACCTGCCATTACCGCCGGTATCTTCTGAATGAGCAGGGAAAATTGTTTACAGAGGCACAGATTCTATCTCTGCTGCAGCAGTATGATGTGATCACAACGAAAGAACTGCAGCTGAATTTTTCTTATTATGATGGATTTGCTTCTCACCACAAGATTTTATATCTGGACGAAACAGCCCGTGTGATACAGGAGATTTATCCGGATTATGCGGCGGATTTTCAGCAGCTGGTGCAGCAAAAGCACACCTATTTCGGAAATATGCTGATTGCAAAAAAAGAAGTTTATGATGTTTATATGGAATGGCTGTTTTCTATTTTATTTGAAGTGGAGCGGCGCGTGAAAGTGGAAGAAGAGGATTCTTATCACCGGAGAATTTTCGGATTCATTTCGGAGTTTTTACAGTATGTCTGGATCAGGCACAACAGGCTGCGGGTGTATGCGTGTATGGTAGGCATGCTGGGAGAAAAAGCAGAGATTGCAGAAGTCCGGTGCCGGCTGGCAGAATATTTTGACCGGGCAGATGTGGATGGAGCAAAGGCATATTTTTTGCAGGCAAAAAAAGAACGGCCGGATCTTCTGATGGAAGCATCGGATATCACCGGAGAACTTCATCTGTGTATGGAAGTGATCGCCATAGCAGGCTTAGAGCAGCAGGCATACGGTAAAAATCTTCTGACCCGTGTGCGTGGATTCCGGAATCTGATGCAGTACTGCAATAACCTGAACCGGTATGTACTGCAGAATAAACAGGAGATCCCGGATGCCGGTCTGCAGGAGTGGGAAGAAGAAAATGAGGTAACTCCGGTTGCCAGACAGGTCGCAGAACAGGTGATGCATGCGTCTGAGGCGGAGGCATCTGTGGTACACCGGCTGCAAAATCAATTGGCAAAATAAAAAACATCAATAAAATTGCTTAAATTTAATCATTTCCAAATAAGAGATTATGTGTTAAAATTACTCATTGAAATTGATAATATTTAATGTTGGAAAAGAGGAAACATCATGAAAAATTTTGACAAGTATGAAAGACAGTATTTTCTTCCTCCAGTCTGCGAATACGACTGGGCCAAAAAAGATTACATAGAGAAAGCACCAATCTGGTGTTCCGTGGACCTGCGTGACGGTAACCAGGCACTGATCGAGCCGATGAGCCTTGACGAGAAGCTGGAGTTTTTCCAGATGCTCGTGGATATCGGATTTAAGGAAATTGAAGTTGGATTCCCGGCAGCATCAGAAACAGAGTTTATTTTTATGCGTACGCTGATTGAGCGGGATATGATTCCGGATGATGTGACCGTTCAGGTACTGACACAGGCGCGTGAGCATATCATTAAAAAAACATTTGAGGCAGTCAAAGGGGCTCCGCATGCAGTTATTCATCTGTACAATTCCACTTCTGTGGCACAGCGGGAGCAGGTGTTTAAAAAAGACAAAGAGCATATCATGCAGCTGGCTGTGGATGGTGCAAAGCTGTTAAAGAGACTTGCCAGTGAGACAGAGGGAGATTTCTCTTTTGAGTACAGTCCGGAAAGTTTCCACGGAACCGAAGTGGATTACGCAGTAGATGTCTGCAATGCCGTTCTGGATGTATGGGAGCCGGATGCCGCACACAAGGCAATTATCAATATCCCGGCAACTGTTGAGACTGCAATGCCGCATGTTTTTGCTACACAGATCGAATATGTAAGCAAGCATCTGCACCACAGAGAAAATGTGGTACTCAGTCTTCATCCGCACAACGACAGAGGCTGCGGTGTCAGTGATGCTGAACTGGGACTTCTGGCAGGAGCAGACCGTATCGAAGGCACGCTGTTTGGAAACGGAGAGCGTACCGGAAATGTCGATATCATTACGCTTGCCATGAACATGTTTTCTTATGGCGTTGACCCGAAACTGGACTTTGCAGATATGCCACGCATCCGTGAGACGTATGAGCGTCTGACGAGAATGCATGTCCATGAGCGTTCTCCGTATGCCGGAGATCTTGTCTTTTCTGCGTTCTCCGGTTCCCATCAGGATGCGATTGCAAAGGGAATGGCCTGGAGAGAAGAAAAGAAATTAAAGACATGGACGGTTCCGTATCTGCCGATCGATCCGATGGATGTGGGAAGAACTTACGATGCCGATGTTATCCGTATCAACAGCCAGTCCGGAAAGGGAGGAATCAGTTATATCTTAAAGCAGAATTTCTCCATTTCTCTGCCGCAGGCAATGAAAGAAGAAGTCGGATATGCAGTGAAACAGGTATCGGATGAAGAACACAAGGAACTTTCTCCACAGTGGGTATACGAGATCTTTGAAGAAAACTATATGAACAAAATGCCGTACTTTACAATCGATGCTTGCCATTTCAAGCAGAATGATGGTATTATGGCAGAGACAGAAATTAACTTTGGCGGAAAGAAGACCATCGTCGATGCAAACGGAAACGGTCGTCTGGACGCCGTGAGCAACACAATCAAGCAGTTCTTCGGTATCAGCTACGAACTTTCTACCTATGAAGAACATGCATTGTCCCATGGATCTTCTTCTAAGGCAATCGCCTATGTGGGCATTACCTGTGAAGGAAAGAATTACTGGGGTGTCGGTATGGATGAGGATATCATCAAAGCGTCCATCCATGCGCTGACGGTTGCTGTAAATAAATTACCGCAGATTGCACAAAACGATGGGGCACAGGATGAACGCCTGACCGCCATGCTTAATTTTATCCAGAACAATTATCAGGATGTAACACTTGAGAGCATGGCAGCGCGGTTCCATCTGTCAGAGCCTTATATCTCCAAATATATCAAGGATAAATCAGGTAAGACATTTGGAGAGCACGTAGCCCATATTCGTATGAAACGTGCCAAGACTCTGCTGAAAAACGGTAATATGACGGTTGAAAATATTGCGGATGTTGTTGGATATCCGAGTGTAGAGCATTTTAACCGTACCTTTAAAAAATGCTTTGACAGGACTCCGTTGCAGTACCGCAATGAGAGCCGCGAGAAAAAATAAAAAGCCGGAGGTGGCGTCGAATGTATGATGTAATTATTATTGGAGCAGGACCGGGTGGAATTTTTTCTGCCTATGAGCTCATGAAGCAGGATGAAAATTTAAAGATTGCAGTGTTTGATGCAGGACATTCTTTGGAACAGAGACATTGTCCGATTGATGGGGAAAAGGTAAAGAGCTGTATCAGCTGCAAGACCTGTGCAATCATGAACGGATTTGGCGGAGCCGGAGCCTTTTCGGATGGTAAATACAACATCACCAATGATTTCGGCGGTACGTTATATGAATATATCGGCAGACAGAAAGCACTTGAACTGATGAAATATGTGGATACCATCAATATGTCCCACGGTGGGGAGGGTACCAAAATGTACTCCACCGCGGGCACAGATTTAAAAAAAGTGTGTCTGCAGAATAAACTGAAGCTTCTGGATGCATCGGTCCGCCATCTGGGCACGGATGTCAATTATGTGGTGCTGAAAAATCTCTATGACGAGATGAAGGAACACATGGACTTTTTCTTTGATACCCCGGTGGAGAAGATTCAGGTCAAAGAGGACGGTTACACAGTTTCGGCAAAAGATGCAGAATATGCGTGCAGAAAATGTATCGTGTCGGTTGGACGAAGCGGAAGCAAGTGGATGGAAACCGTCTGTGAGGATCTGGAAATTCCTACCAAATCCAACCGTGTGGATATCGGTGTGCGGGTAGAACTTCCGGCAGTGATCTTTTCCCATCTGACCGATGAACTTTATGAGAGCAAGATTGTTTACCGTACGGAAAAGTTTGAGGATAATGTCCGTACGTTCTGCATGAATCCATACGGTATCGTGGTAAATGAAAATACCAATGGTATTGTGACGGTAAACGGACACAGCTATGACAGCCCGGATCTTCGCACAGAGAATACGAACTTTGCACTTTTAGTTGCCAAACATTTTTCCGAGCCGTTTAAAGACAGCAATGGATACGGAGAGAGCATTGCGCGGTTATCGAACATGTTAGGCGGTGGTGTGATCGTACAGCGTTTTGGTGATCTGGTGCGCGGACGACGCAGTAATCAGAAACGTATCGAGGAGGGGCTTGTGACACCGACACTTTCCGCAACACCGGGAGATTTAAGTCTGGTTCTTCCGAAGCGAATCTTAGACGGTATCATGGAGATGATCTATGCGCTCGATAAGATTGCACCGGGTACCGCAAACGATGATACCCTGCTGTATGGTGTGGAAGTAAAATTCTATAATATGGAAGTAGAGCTGGATGAGAATCTGCAGAGCCGCTATCCGGGGCTTTATATCATCGGAGATGGCAGTGGCGTGACACATTCTTTGTCCCATGCGTCAGCCAGTGGGGTTTATGTCGCAAGACACATTTTAGAAAGTGAAGGAAAAGCTATTTGATCACAATATTTACAGCTCTTTATCCGGAGGCAAAGGAACTGATCCGGGCGCTTTCTTTGAAAAAAGATATGACACAGAATCATTTTCAGGTATTTTCGGATGAAAACAATCAAATACAGATTGTCATTACCGGGGCATCCGCCATTGCGGCGGCCACGGCGGTGGCAGAGTGTTCGACCAGAAGAGAACCGGATAGCGGGGATTTTCTGATCAATTATGGGAGCTGTGCCGGCAGGAAAAATATTCCTGTCGGCACTGTTTCGCTTTGTAACAAACTGACGCAAACGGTAGACGGACGTACGTTTTATCCCGATATTTTATACCGGCATCCGTTTGGGGAAGCAGAACTATACAGTTTTCCCGCGGTACAGGACCGGGAATCTTTCCAACAGTTTTTGGATAAAGATGCCGGGGCGGGGGACAGAGGAAAAGAGATCCTGGTGGATATGGAGGCTGCTGCAATATATCAGGCAGGAAACTATTACTATGCGCCGCACCAGATGCTGTTTCTTAAGGTAGTAACCGATCATGGAACAACACAGGAGCCGCAGAGTGCCGGGAGTGGAGAACATTTTTCACAGATCATGGACCGGGCAGCAGAAGAGGTTTTAACATTTATCCGGCAGCTTTTGACAATGCAGGAAAAAAACAGCAGGCAGGAGAGTATGCAGGAAGCATTTAGAAGCCAGGTAGAAGAACAGGCAAAGCTGTGGCAGGAGGCATTGCATGGTTCTGAAACAATGAAAGCGCAGATCCGGCAGATGATTTTGTATCATTCACTCTGCGAAGAAAAAGAAGCATCCGGAATGCAAACCATGTCCGGATGGTACCGGGAATATGAACAGGCAGGCCGGCTGCCGGCAAAAGACAAACGGGAAGGAAAGAGGATTCTTGAAGAACTTAGAGCACGTGTGTTATAATACACGGTTTTCCCATATTTATGTGGAACGCCGCATCCGCAATCATCCGCGTACGGAACAGATCCTTTTGCGGTTTCCACAGGCACAGATTGTGGAGATTGAACATTACAAGGATGTATTTAACCGGCATGGGCAGGACGGTGTCCGGCAGCATCAGGCACAGGCTCTCATTCTGGCAGAAAAAACCGATCATTTTTTTTATGAAGGAGCACCGGTCTGTCAGGATTTTGGCAATACCAATTTTTATTACTGTTCCACAATGATGAACTGCATCTATGATTGCAGCTACTGTTATCTTAAGGGAATGTATCCGTCCGGTCATATGGTGCTTTTTGTAAATATCGAAGATTACCTGGAAGAACTTGACCATATTTTAAAAACACAGAATATGTATGTGTGCATTTCTTATGATGCGGATCTGCTTGCCATGGAGGCTGTGACAGGATATGTCAGACTCTGGAGTGCATATGCTGCAAAACATGAAAACTTAAAGCTGGAAATCCGGACAAAATGTGCCGGCCATGCGATGTGGGATCTGCCCTGTCTGTCCAATGTGATCTATGCGTTTACCCTGTCTCCGCAGAAGATGATAGATGCGTTTGAGAAAGAAACACCTTCGGCGTTTGCACGCATAGTCTGTGCCGCGGAGGGACTTAAAAAAGGATTTCCGGTGCGCCTGTGCTTTGATCCGATGCTGTATCTGCCGTCCTGGAAGACCGATTATCTGCAATTGCTAAGTCAGATTGACCGTATTTTTGGTGACCGTATGTTGCATGACGGCTGGGAGAAACTGGTTGATGTAAGTGTGGGAACGTTCCGGATTTCACAGGAATATATGAAAAAACTCCGGCGGGTAGAACCTTTTGCACCAGCGGTACAGTATCCTTATGTCAATTGCAACGGGATATATCAGTATCCACCGGAATTATTAAAGGAAATGGAAAGTTTTATGATCACGGAATTAACACAGAGAATGGACAAGGAGAACATATATCATGAGTAAGGCAGCGATTGTAACCGGTGCCAGTTCCGGAATCGGACTGGCAATCAGCCGGGTACTCTGTGAGAAAGGGTATGAAGTCTACGGATTTGGACGGGATTTTGCAAAAGAACAGACAAGGGAATTTGTAGAGCAGACCGCGGCATTTCATCCGGTAGAAGGCGATTTATTAGAAGAACAGAAATTATGCGATGCGGTGAAAGAGATCACAAAAACGGCAGACATTGAGGTACTTGTCAATGCGGCCGGGGTTGGTCATTATGGTCTGCATGAGGAACTGACTCCCAAAAAGATACAGGTCCTGGTCCGTACAAACCTGGAGATTCCCCTGCTTCTGACGAACCGGCTGCTTCGGGTGCTGAAGAAAAATCATGGATATATCATCAATATCTCGTCCGTGACGGCCAAGCAGAGCAGTCCGCATGGCTGTGCCTATGCGGCAACCAAGGCGGGACTGTCCAGCTTCGGAAAGAGTCTGTTTGAGGAAGCACGCAAGTACGGTGTCAAGGTGACAACGATTCATCCGGACATGACAGATACCAATCTGTACCGGGATGCGGATTTTACCTGTGGGGAGGAGCCGGAAAGTTATCTGCTGCCGGATGAAGTGGCAAAGGCGGTTGCCTATGTGCTTGACCAGCGGGAGGGCATGGTTGTGCCAGAGATTACGCTGCGGCCGCAGCTGCACCGCATTGCAAGAAAGTAGGGGAAATATGAGAGTAACAATTGCACAGACACTGCAGCATTATGAGAAGAAAAACCTGCCGAAAGATATTTGTGCCGGAATTATCATTATGGCCGTTTCCATCCCGATTTCCATGGGATATGCGCAGATTGCCGGTCTTCCGGCGGTATACGGTCTGTATGGATCGGTGTTTCCGATCCTGTTGTTTGCACTGTTTTCGACTTCACCACAGTTCATTTTTGGTGTGGATGCAGCTCCGGCGGCACTGATCGGAGGAGCGCTGATTGATCTGCACATAGAAAGCGGTTCAGAAGCAGCACTTAAAGTTGTGCCGGTCCTGACTCTGTTTGTGGCCGTGTGGCTTCTGGCATTTTATCTGATGAAAGCGGGAAAACTCGTGAATTACATATCTGCACCGGTGATGGGCGGTTTTATTACCGGAATCTGCACGACGATTATTCTCATGCAGGTACCGAAACTGTTTGGCGGGACTGCGGGCACTGGAGAACTTTTGGAGCTGGCCGGACATATCGGAAATACACTTGGACAGATCCATGTTCCGTCACTTATAATGGGTGTGATTGCACTGGTAATTCTGCTGGCGGCAAAGAAACTGATACCAAAATTTCCGATGGCGGTCGTACTGATGGCGGTTGGAGCCCTTATGACAAAGTTTCTTCCGGTCAGGGAGTGGGGCATACAGACATTAAGTGCTGTGCAGACGGGACTTCCGCGGTGGAAGGCGGTGGATCTGTCTGCAGTGCCGCTTAAAGATGCCATAACGATCAGTCTGTCGGTGGCAGTAGTGATTATGGCAGAGACTCTTCTGGCAGAAAATAATTTTGCCCAGAAAAACCGCTACCGGATCAACGACAATCAGGAATTGCTGGCATTTTCCCTTGGAAATTTTGCAGCAGCTCTGACCGGATGCTGTCCGATCAACGGGTCCGTATCAAGGACCGCAATGGGAGAACAGTATCAGGGAAAAACCCAGCTGACAGGAATTGTGGCGGGAATTTCCATGATGATTCTGCTTTTGTGCGGAACAGGATTTATCGGATTTCTTCCGGTTCCGGTGCTTACCGCGATTGTGATCTCCGCATTGCTTGGAGCCACGGAATTTGAACTTGCAGTCCGTTTGTGGAAAGTCAGCCGCACGGAATGTCTGATCTTTTTTGGTGCATTTTTTGGAGTGCTGCTGCTTGGAACCATCAATGGTGTTTTGATCGGCATCATGCTTTCCTTTATCGAGATGATTATCCGTACGGCAAAACCGGCGCGGTGTTTTCTTGGCATACAGACCGGACACAGTCATTTCCGGGATCTGAAAGAGAGCAGTTCCATCCATGCCGTGGAGCATGTGGTCATTTACCGGTTCAGCAGTAATCTGTGTTTTGCCAATGTTTCGGTATTGCAGAAAGATATTGAGGATGCCATCCGCGAGGATACCCGTGCGGTGATTTTAGATGCGGGAGGCATCGGGAGTATTGATATTACGGCGGCAGACTGTCTGGAGCGGCTTTATGGCTCCCTGAAAGAAAAAGGTATCCGGTTTTATATGACGGAACATATTGCGGAGGTGAACGAACAGCTGCGCAGACTCGGACTCGGGTATATGGTGGAGGAAGGCTGCGTGCGCAGAACCATCCATATTGCACTTAAGGATATGGGGATACGTCGTCCGTACCCGCTGGAGGGCGGTGTGGATAATGTTGAAAAAAGCGCCTCCCGGAAGCGGGCAGATAACCGGGTGCAGGAATTTGTCTGGGCATTTGGTTCGGAGGCAGAACAGGAAATGGAAAAACAGATTGCCCGCCAGATTGCGCATCTGACATCGGATAAGGATGTGGAGGAGCTGATTCACGGACGCTGGTCCCATATGGAGGCGCTGGATGAGGATGAATGGCTGGAGCATCTGGAAGAACATTTAAAGGAAATTGTCAATATTTCCGGGAAAGATGGGGAGACACTGGCAAAAAGGCTGGAAGAACACCGGCAGGAAGTACATGACCGGATTGCACAGGAACATCCGGAACTGGCAGAACGTTTCCGGGAACGCAGACATCTGCTGGATGAGCATCTGCGGGAGCGCAGGCCGGAGGTATACGAACTGGTAATCAGACTTCGCGAAAAAAAGGATCAGGCATAATGATATTTTTTGCGGTTTCTGACAAAGAAGGTTACCGTGAGCCCTAACGTGAGAAGTTCTGCTACTGCCACGGCACTCCAGATTCCGTTGATGCCGAGAAGCAGTGGCAGAAGGAGTACAGCAGCCAGCTGGAACACCAGTGTCCGCAGAAAAGAGATTGCAGCAGATATCAGTCCGTTGTTTAATGCCGTAAAAAACGAAGAACCGTAAATATTAAATCCATTGATCAGATAGGCAATGCAGTAAATACGGAAACCGTTTTGGGTCATGGAAAACAGATCCGCATCATATCCGACAAAGATGGCGGCCAGAGGTCTGGCGATCAGCTGCGCCAGAATAAACAGCATGAGTCCCCAGATTCCGATGAGCCGCAGACTTTTTTGGAACAGATTTTTTAATTCGTCATGGTTGCTCGCTCCGTAGTGATAGCTGACAAGCGGCGCACTTCCGATGGAATATCCCAGAAAAATTGCAATAAAAATAAAGTTTACATACATGATCGTTCCAAACGCAGCCACACCGTTTTCTCCGGCAAGATTCATAAGCTGAATATTGTACAGAGAGTTTACAATGGAACTGGAAAGGTTGGTCATCAGTTCGGACGAACCGTTTCCGCAGGCGCGCAGAAAAATTTTCCCGTTAAAGTGTGTGCGCCCGAGTTTAAGAAGGCTGGAATTTTTGCGTGCAAAATAAAGGATCGGAAACAGACCGCCGATACATTCGCTGGTGACCGTTGCAAATGCCGCACCGGCCAGACCGATCTGGAACACTCCTACCAGTAAAAAGTCCAGAACCATATTGGTGACACCCGCGATGACGATGACACCAAGACCAAGTTTTGGTTTTTCTGCGGTGACAAAGAAACTCTGGAATACGTTCTGGAGCATAAAGGCCGGCATGGAGAGCAGCGTAATGCGGGCATAAAGCACACAGTTTGTCAACAGCGCACCGTCGGCACCAAGCCCGCGTGCAATCAGCGGGGAAAAGAGGATGCCGAGCGCGGAGAGGACAATGCCTCCGATCAGCGTGATGTATACCAGCATGGAAAAGTATTCGTTTGCCTGCTCTTTTTTGCCTTCGCCCAATGTCTTTGCAACGATCGCGCTTCCTCCGGTACCGATCATGAAGCCTAAAGCGGAGATTGCCATGAGAAACGGCATGATCAGATTGACGGCGGCAAATGCAGTCTTTCCGACGTAATTGGAAACAAAGAGCCCGTCCACTACACCGTAGATGGAAGTAAAGATCATCATGACGATGGAAGGAAGGACGAAGCGCAGCAATTTTTTGTAAGTGAAATGTTCGGATAATTGTATCTTCATATAAAATCCCCCTGTTGTGTGTAGATAGATAAATATACAGTATAGCCGTATCCCGGATTTTCGTCAAGAAAATTTGATATTTTGGAGGCTTTATGCGATAATTTATGCGGTTGATCTGACCTTACCGGAGTCAGACGCGGACAAAACAATGACAAGATCAGGAAAAGAGAGAATCAATCATGATACAGGATATTTATCCAATGAAATTAGACAATGCATTTGAAATGAAAGAACCGGATGCCGACAGCAGGATACTGGCATTTCGTGATCGGACGGTTTATCTGAAAAACGAGGGGGAGATCACATTTCTTAAGTATCACGTGTGGGTGGAATACTGTAAGACACATCACAAAAAAGTGCCCGGACTGGTATATCTGTTTTCCGTGGATGACATATCTTTTTATCTGACAGAGCTTTATGAAGATGTGGAAATTCCGGGATTTATGTATCATAAACTGTTTGCAGTCCGGTCCATGAAACCGAAGGAGCGTGTATTTGCCGCAACAACGGCATGGCATCTGTATGTGTGGTACCGGGATAATCAATTCTGCGGCAGATGCGCACATCCGCTTGTACACAGCCGCACGGAGCGCATGTTGCAGTGTCCGGTCTGTAACAATATGGTTTTTCCGAAGATTGCGCCGGCAGTCATCATCGGACTGACAAATAACGATCAGATCATGATGACAAAGTATGCAGGTAGGGAATACAAACGGTATGCGCTCATTGCCGGGTTTACGGAAATCGGGGAAACCGCGGAAGAAACTGTCCACCGGGAGGTGATGGAAGAAGTCGGGCTGAAAGTGAAAAATATCCGTTATTATAAAAGCCAGCCATGGGGCTTTGACAGTAACCTTCTGATGGGATTTTTCTGCGATCTGGCAGAAGAAGGTGAGATCCGGCTCGAAGAGGAGGAACTGTCACTTGCCGAATGGGTAGATTACCGGGATGTGCCGGATGATCCGGAAGGATTAGGTCTCACTAGGGAGATGATGACCTATTTCCGGAAGCAGCGGGAACAGGGGTTAAATCCCTGACCGGATTTTCTGGGCTTTTTCCAGAAACGATTCCTGTTGTTTTCATAGTATCTATCCTTTACAAATTGTGATATTATTATTTTCGACAAAAATATGTTTATTTTATGAAAAAAGAGAAATTTTTTAACGAGGTAATAAAATGAAAGATCTTACAAAAGGAAAACCTTCCCGATTAATACTCGCTTTTGCGCTTCCGATTTTTCTGGCCAATCTGCTGCAGCTTACATACAGCCTGGTGGATACCCGGATTGTCGGATCGTTTCTGGGGGAAGATGCACTTGCGGCTGTCGGTGCCACAAGTTCACTGAGCAATCTGATCATCGGCTTTCTGATGGGGCTTTCCAACGGGTTTGCCATCATCACTGCACAGCGGTTCGGAGCAAAGGATCTGCGCGGGGTGAAAAAATCGTTTGCCATGTCACTGACACTCGGAATTGCCGTTGCTGCGGGACTGACGGTTCTCGGTCTGCTTTTTCTGCAGCCGATTTTACGCTTTTTAAATGTACCGGAAAATTTAAGGACAATGGCGGGTTCTTATATTGTAATCATTATTGCGGGATTGATTGCAACATTTCTTTATGATGCCTGCGCTGCTGCACTGCGTGCACTCGGAGATACCATTACGCCTTTGGTGATTCTTGCAATCTCTGTCATATTGAACATTGCGGGGGATCTCTTTTTTGTGGTCGTTTTAAAAACGGGGGTAAGGGGAGCCGCGGTTGCCACGGTTTCGGCACAGGCGTTGGCGTTTGTGATCTGCTGGATCTATATGATAAAACGGTATGAACTGCTCCGGTTGTCCGGGGACGATTTCAAAGAGCCACAGCCGCAGATGATCCAAAGCATGCTAAGCGCGGGTCTGTCCATGGGGTTTATGAGTTCCCTGATCAATATCGGTTCCCTGACGCTGCAGACGGCAATCAATAAACTGGGACAGAACATTATCGTTGCACATACCGCAGCCCGCAAAATGTCGGAAATGTTTATGATTATGTTTACGGTATTCGGACAGACGATGGCAACATACTGCGGACAGAATCTTGGAGCAGGACGGATTGACCGGATAAAAAAGGGAATCGGGCTTGCAATTTTATATACCTGTATCTGGTGCAGCTTTACCATTGTTGCAAGTTATACAATCGGAGACTGGCTGGTTTACATGGTAACTGGAAGCAAAAATGCCGAAGTACTGAAGAATGCAACCAATTATCTGAAGTTTGATACGCTGTTTTATTTTGTCACGGCAGTGATATGTGTTGTCCGTAATGCCATGCAGGGGCTGGGAGACCATATTACACCGCTGGTATCAAGTTCACTGGAAATGATCGGCAAAATCGTGATTGCAGCAACACTCGTTCCGTGGTTTGGCTACACAGGTGTAATCGTGGCGGAACCACTCGTATGGTTTATTATGGTCATTCCTCTGCTGATACAGATTTTCCGCATGCCGGTTTTAAAAAATAATATTTTAACCAAATCTTAGGAAGAATTTGCTGGTTTTTCCTTCTAGTGCATGATAATATGGCATACATATATAAATTGTATGAAAATATGCAGGAAGAAGGAGGGATTGTTTGGAAAAGAGAAAAGAAAAAACAAAAGAATCCATACAGGCAGTATTGCCGATTCTGTTCATTGTATTGTTACTGAGTTTTACAGTGGCACCGGTGTCCGCCAGTATTCTGCTGGAATTTATGATCGGTGCGGTGTTTGTAATTATAGGCATGCTGTTTTTTTCCATGGGTGCCGAAATGTCAATGTCTCCTATGGGGGAACGTGTAGGAGGCAGCATGCTTAAAACCAAAAAACTATGGGTGATCCTCCTTCTGGGCTTTTTTCTCGGGGTCATCATTACCATTTCAGAACCGGATCTGCAGGTGCTTGCCGCTCAGGTGCCGTCGGTGCCGAATATGGTGCTGATTCTTTCGGTGGCAGCCGGGGTTGGCGCATTTCTTGTTGTAGCACTGCTTCGTATTTTATTTGGAATAGCGTTAGCCCCGTTATTAGTTGTGTTCTATGGTGTGATATTTGTGATCGCAAGGTTTGTTCCGGATAATTTTCTGGCGGTGGCGTTTGATTCCGGAGGTGTGACGACCGGACCGATGACGGTTCCGTTTATTATGGCACTTGGTGTTGGTATTTCTGCAATCCGAAATGATAAGCATGCGGAAAACGACAGTTTCGGACTGGTTGCACTGTGTTCGATCGGTCCTGTTCTTGCGGTATTGCTCCTGGGACTGGTATATCCTGCCCAGGGAAGTTATGTGGCAGCGGACGTGCCGGAAGCTTTCAATTCTGTGGAACTTGGCCGGCTGTTTTTATCCGAAATTCCCTATTATCTCAAAGAAATTGCAGGTTCCCTGCTTCCAATCGTTTTCTTTTTTGGAATTTTCCAGCTTGTTTCCATTCAACTACATAAAAAGACATTGATTAAAATCTGTGTGGGACTGCTTTATACGTATGTCGGACTGGTACTTTTCCTGACCGGTGCCAATGTCGGATTTATTCCCGCAGGAAACTATCTTGGAACCGTTATGGCATCACTGCCGTGTCCGTGGATTTTAGTCCCGGTCGGAATGGTGATCGGATATTTCATTGTCAAGGCAGAGCCGGCCGTCTATGTCCTGATGAAACAGGTAGAAGAACTGACCGATGGGGATATTTCCGGAAAAGCGATGCAGATCAGCCTTTCGGTTGGTGTGGCTGCTTCGGTCGGGCTTTCCATGCTGCGGGTGCTTACCGGAATTCCGATTATGTATTTTTTAATTCCAGGCTATGCCATTGCACTGTTTCTGACGTTATTTGTTCCGAAAATCTTTACCGCGATTGCGTTTGACTCCGGAGGCGTGGCATCCGGCCCGATGACGGCAACTTTTCTGCTGCCACTGGCACAGGGTGCCTGTACGGCAGTAGGAGGCGATGTGGTAAAGGATGCCTTCGGCGTGGTAGCGATGGTTGCCATGACTCCGCTGATTACGTTGCAGGTCCTCGGGCTGATCTATAAGATTAAGAGTAATAAAAAGGAAGAAATGGCAGAACAGCCATTCCTGCAGGCAGAGGATGTGTTTGCCGGGTATGCGGATGATGCAATTATAGAATTATAGAAAAACAGGAAAGAGGAGCGGACAAATGAGTGAGATCTATATGATGGTTACGATCTGCAATCGAAAACAGATGCAGAAATTTGTGAAGTTTTATAAGCAAAATCACGTGGATACTGGAAATATTTCTCTTGCCATGGGAACAGCGGCCAGCGATGTACTGGATTACTTCGGACTCGAGGAGGATGAGAAAGGCATTCATTTTTGTCTGGTCACACGTCCCACCTGGAAAACCGTGAAAAAGGGATTGCAGACGGAACTGAAAATTGATGTGCCCGGGACGGGAATTGTCTTTCTGATACCGCTTAGCAGTATTGGCGGAAAACATCAGCTGAAATTTATGCTGGGAGAACAGGAATTCGAGAAAGGGGAGGAGACAACGTTGAAGGAGACAAAACATGAGCTGATCATTGCAATTGCCAATTACGGATACAATACGCAGGTGATGCGTGCGGCAGAAGAAGGCGGAGCCACCGGGGGAACGGTTTTTCACGGGAAAGGTGTCGGAATGAAACGGGCAGAACAGTTTCTCGGCGTATCGCTGGTTTCCGAAAAAGAAATTATATTAATTGTTACGAAAACGGAACAGAAAAATGCGATTATGAAATCCATCATGGAAAAAGCCGGAATCGGGACAAAAGCGGGAACCATTGCGTTTTCTCTTCCGGTTACCAGCACAGCCGGACTTCGGATTATCGAGGATTCCGGAGAATATGAAGAGATTTAGATCACATTCCACAAATTTATCCGACTAAAATTAGCTAAAAATATAATTGATATAAACATAAAATTATATTAAAATAATTTTATTAAGAATAGAAAATGAGCTAACTTTAATTGAAATGAGCTAAGGGGCGGATAGATATGACAAAAACAAGGAAAACCATAGGCGTGATGGTCGGAGGCATCACAGACGATTTTACACGTTTTTTGTGTAAAGGTCTGAGGGAGGCAGCAAAAGAGCAGGATGTCAACATGGTAGTGCTTCCGGGAAAATTTTTAGACCGTGATTACGCGCAGAACACGGATATTATGTATGAATATCAGTATGATACCCTGTTTTCGAGTGTACAAAAAGGCCGTCTGGACGGGATTATCGTAGCGGCAAACTGTATTGGCTGTTACACGACGAAAGAACGTATGGTTGAATTTATGCATCACTATGATGGAATTCCATGCGTTCTGGTTTCCTCTGATCTGGAAGGATATGTAAATGTCAGTTATGACAATGACCGTGGAATCCGGCAGGGAATCGATTATCTCGTGCAGGATCTGCATTACACAAAAATCGGAATGGTAGGCGGACCGAAGGAAAATTCCGATGCAATGGAGCGCAAAGCTACGTTTGAGAGTGCACTCTGGAAGAACGGTATCTTACCGCGGGAAAAACGGTATGTGGAAGGGGATCTGACGGGAAATTCGCATAGCGCCTATGCCAGACTTCTGGATGACAATCCGGATCTGGAAGCCGTTTTTTGCGTCAATGATGAAACTGCAGCCGGATTTTATGAAGAACTGAAGGCGCGGGGGCTTATGCCGGGAAGGGATATCTCGGTTTTCGGGTATGATGATACGGAGTGGTGTTCCCAGATTTATCCGACACTTTCTTCGGTACGTGCGGATGTGTCAAAACTTGGCAGCAAAGCATGTGAACTGTTATGCCGGATGATGCAGGGAGAAAAAGTCTCTTCTGTGCGCCTTCCGACCGATCTGGTGATCCGGAATTCGTTTTGCCGGGGAAATCAGGAAGAAGTGGATGCGCGCAATGATGTGCTGGAAAAGTACGAGTCCATGAATCACTGGGCCGATGAACTGTTCGGAAAGCAGAAACGGGTAAATTTCGAAATGAAAAACTTTATTTTGAAACTGCTTTGTTTTGAAAAAGGAACCGATCAGAGTTTTGGGGAAATTCTTGCAACAATGGAATGGTTAAAGATACATAATGCATTTTTGTACATCTATGAGGAGCCGGTCATTCATCTGAATCATGAATTATTTCAGATGCCGGAGCAGCTGCTGCTGAAAGCCAGGGAACTTCATGGAAATGTAGAAAATTTACCCGCCATTCATCAGAAAAAAAAGGCAAAAAATATTTTCCAGTTTTCCAGGTTGGGAATGTCTGACCGGGCATGGATGGTAACGCTTCCTCTGTATGCCAATGAAATGCTGTATGGAATTTTAGTGTGTGATCTGACAGATGAAGTGCTGGAATATGGAGAATTTTTAAGTAATCAGATTTCGGCAGCAGTTAAGATGCTGAATCTTCTGAAAAACAATGAGGATATTCAGAAACAGTTAGAGGAATCTCTGTATGTCTTAAAGGAAAACAATCTGGAACTGGAAACACTTTCAAAGAAAGATCCACTGACCGGGATCTGTAACCGGAGGGGATTTTTCGAATATGCGGAGCCTATGCTAAACAAAGCAAGAGCAGCGGAAAAAACATTTCTGGTGCTTTATGCGGATATGAACAATCTTAAAATCATCAATGACCGGTACGGACATGAGGAAGGGGATTATTCCCTGCACACCATCGCGGAAATTCTTGCAGAGATTGTCCAAAAGGAGCAGACAGGGGATGGGGTTGTTGCGAGAATCGGCGGGGATGAGTATGCATGTGCACTGATGACGGAAAAGAAAAAAGAACTGTTATTACAGGAGTTATACGATGCATTCACCGTTCGGAATGAACAGAGTGACAAACCGTATAACGTAACGGTTTCCATCGGTGCCTGTGCGTTAGAGCCGGGCGATGAGCACAGTCTTGCGGATGCACTTTCGCTTGCGGACGAGCAGTTGTATGAGGTAAAGAAGCTCCGAAAAAAGGATGTCGCAAAAATACCGCTGCAGGCTTAAGCCTCAGCGGTAAGAAAATGTTTTTAACTGTTTTTTGTTTTCGTACATATCCTGATCTGCCCGCTTTTGAAGGGCATCCAGATCCGCATCTGTCCGTGAATCAAAGACAGCATATCCACAGGCAATCTGCAGATGGATGTTTCGGGAGGAGGCGTTGTAAACGGCCTCCTCTTTTCGCAGACAGGAGATCAGATGGCAGATCCACAGCGTATGTGTCGTCGTGTGGTGATAAAATTTGTTGCAGATGGTATAGATAAAATATAAAACTGCAAGACCGATCATGACATGGGTCATCCAGAGTGTCTGCGTCAGGTCACGGATATCCATAAGCTGCAGGAATAAAACAACTGCAATCTCTGCCACATCCTTTGCCGAATAAACTTATCATAGCGTATAACACAGAATATGACAATCTGCTTCCTGTAAAATTTATGTATTTTTATCGGAACTTACAGGGAAAATCTTGACAGCATCCATGGATTGTATAATAATGAACTATATTTAAAATAAGAAAAAGGGAGCTTTCAAAAAGAAGGCTGAGAGTAAGCTGTATTGCTTTGACCTGTAACCTGATTTGGATAATGCCAACGTAGGGAAAATGAAAGTTACCACACACGTGTAAGCATTATACGTGTGTTTTTTTATTTTATACAAGGAAGGGAGAAACCAATGAGAGAATACAAAACGCAGATGGAAGCTGCAAGAAAAGGAATCGTAACAGAAGAATTAAAGAAAGTTGCACAGAAGGAACACTTGCGTGTGGAAGAGTTGATGCCTCTGGTGGCAGCCGGAAAGGTTGCCATTTGCGCAAATAAAAACCATAAATGTCTGGACCCGCAGGGTGTGGGCTCCATGCTCCGGACCAAAATCAATGTCAATCTTGGAGTATCCAGAGACTGGAAAGATTATGATATTGAAATGCAGAAAGTTATGGCAGCGGTGGATATGGGAGCGGACGCAATCATGGATCTGTCTTCCCATGGAGATACTACAGGATTCCGGAGAAAACTGACTTCGGAATGTCCGGCGATGATTGGAACTGTACCGGTATACGATTCTGTGATACACTATCAGAGAGACCTGGCAACACTCACGGCAAAAGATTTTATTGATGTTGTACGTCTGCATGCAGAGGATGGTGTGGATTTTGTTACTCTGCACTGTGGCATTACCAGAAAAACCATCGATCAGATCAAAAACCACAAGCGGAAGATGAACATTGTATCCCGTGGCGGTTCTTTAGTATTTGCGTGGATGACAATGACCGGGGAAGAAAATCCGTTTTATGAATATTATGATGAAATTCTTGACATCTGCCGGGAATATGATGTGACAATCTCACTGGGAGATGCCTGTCGTCCGGGATGTCTTGCAGATGCTTCGGATGTCTGTCAGATTGAGGAACTTGTCCGTCTGGGAGAACTGACCAAACGTGCATGGGAAAAGGATGTCCAGGTTATGGTAGAAGGACCGGGACATATGCCGATGGATCAGATTGCTGCAAATATGAAGATCCAGCAGACCATCTGCATGGGTGCACCGTTTTATGTACTGGGACCTCTGGTGACCGATATTGCGCCGGGATATGATCATATCACTTCTGCCATCGGTGGTGCGATCGCTGCTGCCAACGGTGCGGCATTCCTCTGCTATGTGACACCAGCTGAGCATCTGGCACTTCCGAATGTGGACGATGTAAAGCAGGGAATTATGGCATCAAAGATTGCAGCGCACGCGGCAGATATCGCAAAGCATGTACCGGGAGCCATGGAGATGGACAATAAGATGGCGGATGCCAGAAGAGTACTGGACTGGGAAGCACAGTGGGCATGTGCCATGGACCCGGAGACCGCCAAAGCCATTCGTGCGGACCGGGCACCGGAACAGGAGGATACCTGTTCCATGTGCGGTAAATTCTGCGCTGTCCGCAGCATGAATAAAGCATTAAACGGAGAGTATATTGACATCTTATAGGAGGATGCTTTATGACCTTACAGCAGTTGAAATATGTTACGACCGTTGCACAGACTGGGACGATCAGTGATGCGGCAAAGAAATTATTTATTTCCCAGCCGAGTCTGACAAAGGCAGTCAGGGAACTGGAAAAAGAGATGGGGATTACCATTTTTGAACGGACAAACCGCGGAATTGTCATATCCAAAGAGGGGGAGACTTTTTTAGGGTATGCCAGACAGGTTCTGGAACAGGCGGCACTGCTGGAGGAAACATACAAGAAAAAAGCTGGGCGGAAACAGGAATTTAGTGTTTCCACCCAGCATTATTCGTTTGCAGTCAATGCATTTGTGGAACTGATCGAGCGGTATGGAAGCGAAAAGTATGATTTCTGTCTGCGGGAAACCCAGACGTATGAAATCATAGAGGATGTCGCGCAGATGAAAAGCGAGATCGGAATTCTTTATCTGAACGATTTTAACCGTACCGTACTTGAGAAACTGCTCAAGGAACATGACCTTGTGTTTACCGAGCTTTTTGTGGCAAAACCGCATATTTTTGTGAGCACGAAAAATCCGCTTGCGGGCAAAAAGTCTGTGACGATTGAGGAATTAGAGCCATATCCTTATCTTTCTTTTGAACAGGGAGAACACAATTCTTTTTATTTCTCCGAGGAGATATTCAGTACCGTGGACCGGCCGAAAAACATCCGTGTCAGAGACCGGGCAACCCTGTTTAATCTGCTGATTGGTCTGAATGGTTATACAGTCTGCAGCGGGGTGATTGACGAGGAATTAAACGGAGAGAATATTGTCTCGGTTCCGCTGCAGGCGCAGGGAGATATGCATATTGGCATGGTGACCCATAAAAAAGTTCTGCCAAGCCGTCTGGGGGCGATTTATCGGGAGGCATTGGTACGGTATACACAACAGAAAATATAATTGATAAAAAATATCACAACAGGCTCTTGACGAGAGCCTGTTTTTTCGTGTATTCTTTTCTTGGGTTAGATATAACTAACTTTAGGGAGGGGTGACGGACTTGAGCAGCGAAACATGGGAGATCATACGGAAACTGCGTGGCGATGAAATCGAACTTCAGATAGCATTTCAGTGTGCACCGCTGATCACCGGACTGAAAGAATCGAATCTGTTGAATATCGAAAAACAGGATTACCAGCGGATGAAAGATATTTTTAAAGAAAGTGAACTGACGATTTATCCGCTGGGAATTCATGCGGGGAAGATTACAGTGTTTTTGTATCATCCGGATCGTCTGGAAGCATTTTTTTCCAAAGAAAGCGTGCAGGCATTGTTGCATGAGATTGGCTATACTGACACAAACTTAAAACAGGTATTACCGGTGTTTCGTGCACATTACCAGCAGTATCTGAGGGAAAAGAAAGTTTTTCCGCATGAGATGGGACTGTTGCTTGGATATCCGCCAGAGGATGTAAAAGGATTCATCCGCAATCAGGGGAAAAACTATTTGTATTCGGGGTACTGGAAAGTATACGACAGACCACATGAAAAAATCCGGCTGTTTCAAAAATATGAACATTCCAGAGAAAAACTGATCCAGCTTTTGTCATATGGAATGCGCATTGAAGAGATTATTGCGATTTGCAGCAATACGGAAATCTGGCAGCTGGTTGATTGTGACTGTCAATATGCATCATAACATTATAAAAAGAAAAGGAGAATTTAAAATGAGTAAGATTTCAGTTGTATTTTGGACACAGGGTGGAAACACAGAAAGCATGGCAAATGCCGTCGTGGAAGGAATCAAAGAGGCAGGCAAAGAGGCGGAAGCTGTATTTGTCAGTGATATGAACATTGATGAGTTAAAGGGAGAGGGTGTATTTGCATTAGGATGTCCTGCCATGGGAGCAGAAGTACTCGAAGAGAGTGAGATGGAGCCGTTTGTTGCAGACGTGGAAGGATTTGCTTCCGGAAAGAAGATTGGACTGTTTGGTTCTTACGGATGGGGTGACGGCCAGTGGATGCGTGACTGGGAAGCACGTATGAGCGGAGCCGGCGCAACGATCGTAGGAGGAGAAGGTGTCATCTGTCAGGAAGCTCCGGATGCAGATGCGATTGAACAGTGCAAGGCACTTGGAAAAGCGCTTGCAAACGCTTAATAACAGAAAAATTTTGTGTGCTGGCACCTGAGTATTTTAGGGAGAAAAATGTCGGATAAGCTGAAAAAATATTATTTTGTTATTGACAACTTATGCTCGTTAGCATATACTAACTGACGTAAGAGATGGAAATGATTCTCAATAAAGTCGCTTGCACGCGGCGGAAAGCAGGAGGATGTTTTTATGATGCCTTTAACAATGTGCAAAGCAGGAGAAGAGAATGAGATCAAAAAGATCGGTGGAAAAGAAGAAACAAGACGCCATCTTGAGAATCTTGGTTTTGTTGTCGGGGGAAAAGTGGCTGTGATATCTGAAACGGATGGAAACATGATTGTGAATGTGAAAGAAGCGCGTGTTGCTATCGGTAAGGATATGGCAAATAAAATAATGATTTAGAAAGGGAACAGCGATGAAGACATTAAAAGATGCAAAAGTTGGCGAGACTGTCAAAGCTACAAAACTGACAGGCGAAGGACCTGTAAAACGTCGTATCATGGACATGGGAATTACCAAGGGCGTAGAGATTTATGTCCGTAAAGTAGCCCCACTCGGAGATCCGGTGGAAGTTACGGTCAGAGGTTATGAACTGTCCCTGCGTAAAGCAGATGCTGAAATGATCCAGGTAGAGTAATTTTTTTTACCATAAGGTTAGTAGCGACTTACAAAAACTAGCAGGTACTTATAGAAACTAGTGATTTCAAATTTTAGCAAGGCTGATAAAACAAAAGTGCGCCAGCACAGAAAAGAGGAGAATTATGGCAGTGAAAATTGCATTGGCAGGAAACCCAAACTGCGGAAAAACGACATTGTTCAATGCATTGACCGGTTCCAATCAGTTTGTTGGTAACTGGCCGGGTGTAACAGTAGAAAAAAAGGAAGGACGTCTGAAGGGTCATAAAGATGTTACCATCATGGATCTTCCGGGTATTTATTCTCTTTCCCCATACACATTGGAGGAAGTGGTTGCAAGAAATTATCTTGTTGCAGACAGACCGGATGCAATCATCAATATTGTGGACGGTACAAATATTGAGCGTAACTTATATCTTTCTACACAGATCATGGAACTTGGTATCCCGGTAATCATGGCAGTAAACATGATGGATATCGTTGCCAAGAATGGTGATGTGATACATATCGATAAGCTGAGCCAGAAACTGGGCTGCGAAGTTGTTGAGATTTCCGCTCTGAAAGGAACAGGAATTACAAAGGCAGCAGAAAAGGCCGTTGCTCTCGCACAGCAGAAGAAGAAAGTCACACCTGCACATGCGTTCGCATCAGAGGTTGAGGATATCATTGCAAAGGTAGAGGATAAGATCAGCTCGGATATTCCACAGGAACAGAAGCGGTTTTTCGCAATCAAACTTCTGGAAAAAGACGATAAGATTTCTGAACTCTTAAGTCTGATGCCAGATGTATCTGCAGAGATCAAGGAACTTGAGGATCATTTTGATGATGATACCGAGTCAATCATTACCAATGAGCGTTATGTATACATTTCTTCCATCATTGGAGAGTGTCTTACAAAAGCAAAGAAGGGTGAGAAACTTTCCACTTCGGATAAGATTGACCGTATTGTTACGAACCGTTTCCTTGCACTTCCAATTTTTGCATTGGTTATGTTTATCGTATATTATGTATCTATCACAACAGTTGGTGGATTCCTTACCGATTGGACAAATGATACATTGTTTGCCGAGTGGATTGTTCCGGGAGCAAGAACCTTACTTGAGAATATTCACTGTGCCGGCTGGCTGACAGGACTTGTCGTAGATGGTATCATCTCCGGTGTGGGTGCTGTACTTGGATTCGTACCACAGATGCTGGTACTGTTCATTTTCCTGGCATTCCTTGAGTCCTGTGGATATATGTCACGTATCGCATTTATCATGGACCGTATTTTCCGTAAATTCGGATTATCCGGAAAATCATTCATCCCAATGCTGATTGGTAGTGGATGCGGTGTTCCAGGTGTTATGGCTTCCCGTACGATCGAGAACGACCGTGACCGCAAGATGACAATCATGACAACAACATTCGTACCTTGTGGAGCAAAGCTTCCGATTATTGCTTTGATCGCAGGTGCATTCTTCCATAATTCCGGATGGGTTGCATGGAGTGCTTACTTTGTAGGTGTTGCAGCAATTATCTGTTCCGGTATTATCTTAAAGAAAACAAAGATGTTCGCAGGAGAGCCTGCACCATTCGTTATGGAGCTTCCTGCATATCACTGGCCAACCGTTGGAAACGTACTCCGCAGCATGTGGGAGCGTGGATGGTCTTTCATCAAGAAAGCAGGTACAATTATCCTGTTATCAACAATTGTTTTATGGTTCTTAATGAACTTCGGATGGAGCAACGGAACCTTTGGAATGCTTGATTTCGACGGATTAGAGGGTGCTGCTCTTGAGGCTGCCCAGGCAGAATGTGTTCTTGCAAAAGTTGGTTCTGCAATCGCATGGATCTTCGCACCACTTGGCTGGACCAGGGCTGGTAACGGCTGGAAGATGGCAGTTGCTGCTGTATCCGGTCTGATCGCAAAAGAGAACGTTGTAGCTACGTTCGGACAGTTATTCGGTTTTGCAGAAGTTGCAGAAGATGGTTCCGAAATCTGGAAGTCACTGTCTTTGGTTATGACTCCGGTTGCCGCTTATGGTTTCTTGGTATTCAACCTGTTATGTGCACCATGTTTCGCAGCTATGGGTGCGATCAAGCGTGAGATGAACAACGTGAAGTGGTTCTGGTTTGCGATCGGATATCAGTGTATCTTAGCTTACATTGTTTCCCTGTGTATCTACCAGATCGGTACACTGATCACAGTTGGTACATTCGGTGTTGGTACCGTTGTAGCATTCTTACTGATCATCGGATTTATTTATCTGCTGTTCCGTCCTTATAAGGAGAGTAACACATTAAACTTTGACGCAAAGAAAACTGTGTCAGCAAAATAGAAAAAGAAGAGATGCCAAATGATGCAGAGAGAAATGATTATTCAAAAACTGAAGGAATCAGGCTGTAGGATTACCAAGCAGCGGCTGATGCTGCTGGATATTATCCTTGAGGAAGATTGTTCCTGCTGTAAGGAAATCTATTTCAAGGCATCAAAGGTAGATCCAAAAATCGGCGTTGCAACCGTTTACCGCATGGTAAACGCAATGGAGGATATCGGAGCCATTAAGTGTATGCGCGGATTTCAATTGGCGGGTTCTGAATAGTTGAAAAAGGCGGTTTGTCGAAAGATAGGCCGCTTTTTTTCGTTCATAAGAAATAAAAAAGTATACAGGCTTGCAGTTTAAAGCTTCCCATAATATAATGTATTGCGATAGGAAAAATGGGATAAAAGGAGTTCATATATGTTAACACAGTTTTCTAGAACGGAATTACTGCTCGGAAAAGAGGCGATGGACCGGCTGAAAAATGCCCGTGTGGCAGTGTTTGGAATCGGCGGCGTGGGAGGATACGTCTGTGAAGCACTGGTCCGGACCGGCGTAGGCGCATTCGATCTGATTGACGATGATAAAGTATGTCTGACAAATTTAAACCGTCAGATTATTGCGACAAGAAAGACCGTTGGGAAATATAAAACAGAAGTGATGAAAGAGCGCATGCTCGAAATCAATCCGGATGTGAAAGTGGAGATCCATGACTGTTTTTTTCTGCCGGAAAATGCAAAGGACTTTCCTTTTGAAGAATATGATTATATTGTGGACGCGGTAGATACGGTCACTGCAAAAATTGCGCTGGTGATGAAAGCAAAAGAGATGAACATTCCGATTATCAGCAGTATGGGGGCTGGAAATAAGTTAGATGCAAGCAAATTTGAAGTGGCAGATATTTACAAGACCAGTGTATGTCCATTAGCAAAAGTTATGCGCAGAGAGTTAAAGAAACGGGGCGTAAAGAAATTAAAGGTTGTGTATTCTAAGGAAGAACCGATCAAACCGGTAGAGGATATGGCAATTAGCTGCCGCTCAAACTGCATCTGTCCGCCGGGAGCAAAGCACAAGTGTACGGAGCGCCGGGCGATTCCGGGAAGTGTGGCATTTGTGCCGTCGGTGGTAGGACTGATTATTGCGGGAGAAGTGGTTAAAGATCTCGTCAAAGACTGTTAAAATAGGAAGAAAGAACGACTTGTACTTTTCCTTTTCGTATGTGATACTATAATAGTTGCGTAATATATAGATAGAAAGGGAAAGAATTATGAAAACAAATGGAACCAGAAGAATTGTAACTTTTATGCTGGCACTGGTGCTGGTGTTCACAACGGTATGTGTTGGCACAACAGAAGTTGAGGCAGCAGAGAAGTTTACTACAATTGTTGCACCTACACAGACAGAACAGGCGACAGCAGGAACAGAAGTAAAGACACCGTTTTCTCTGACCAAAAGTTATGGATTTGTTGCACAGATCGTGACAGAAGCACCTGTCGATATGACAATTACGGTATACGACAGTGTGGGAAATAAAGCACAGTGGGCGGATAATCCTTATCAGGTATCATCATCTTCTACCAGCTGGGAGTATGAAGAAGGTGTGTATTATTTTGTAGATACTGTTCCAAATGTGGATGCCGGGGATTACTATTACGGAATTACATTTTCACAGAGTACAAAATATCTTTTATACCTGTATCAGTACAATGGTGGTGCAAAGATCAGCAATGCCAATGCGGTTGTTACCAAAGGATACACCAAGAAGCTTTCTGTTACCGGAGCAAAGGTAAAAGCATGGAAGTCTAAAGATTCCAAAATTGCCAAAGTAGATAAGAATGGTAAAGTAACCGGCGTCAAAGCTGGAAAAACAACGGTCTATGCTGTGACAGAAGATGGAGAGAATCTGATTTGTAAGGTAACCGTAAAGGAAAATAAATTTTCATCCGTAAAGTTAAGCAGTAGCGATGTGGATTACAATAAATGTGTGATGGAAGTTTATAAAGCTTCTTTTGATAAGTCTGGAAATCTTGTTATGACAGCTAGAATTGTCAATAATACGACAGACTATATTACTGCATTGAAGGATGTCAACATTGTTGTGAAAGATGCCAGTGGAAAAACGATTGGTACGTATAAAACGAGCAGATACAATATTACCGTTTCTTCTTATTCGACAAAAGATGTTAAGTTCACATTGAAAAAGTCTTCTTTGAAGAAAAAGAAATTTGATTTGCGTAATGCTACGATCACCAGAAAGGGCGGCGCGTATTACTATCGTTAATCATTGAAAAAGAAAAGGCGTCCGGAAAAAACGGACGCCTTTCTCATAGAAAAAGCAGATGACGGGAATCGAACCCGCCTCCCCAGCTTGGGAAGCTGGTATTCTACCGATGAACTACATCTGCGTTTCGTATTTTATTATAGCACATTTTTGAAAAAAGTCATCAGGGGAAAAGGAAAAAATCAAAAAAATCAAAAATAGGTAAAATTGGTTTGCTTTTGTAATTAAATAGTGTTAAACTGAAAGCATAAAAGCCAAAGACGGCGTACCTCAGTGAGGTGCGTCGTTTTTTATTTCATAGGAAATGTCGTTTGGTGTTAAATTCCTATGAAATAAAAAATTATAGGAGAAACACAAATGAAAACATTAGAAACCAACGATTGGATTATTTTAAACACAATCATTTATAAAGTCTATACGATGGAAGATTTTGATGAAATGCGAAAAGAACTGTTAGAACAGTTAAAACTGCTGGTGGATTTTGACAGTGCTGATTTTTATCTGGCATCCGTGGAGGATGAAAAGAAACTGGACCGGCCGGTGATGTATAATTGCGATAGTAATCTATCGGAAGAATATGAGGAACTGGATTACAGCAGAGGGATTATGCTCAGCGGGAAATCGCTGATTTATCGGGAGACGGATATTATCAGTGATGAGTCGCGTGTGGAAATGGAATATTATAAGAAGGTATATAAGCCCAATAACTGGCATTATTCGCTGCAGGTTGTGATCGCAAAAGATCATCATTTCCTCGGTACAATTACGTTTTATCGCACCATTGGAAAGGAAAATTTTAAATACGATGACATTTTTGTTCTCGATATGCTCAAAGACCATCTGGCCTATCGGATGGAAAAGCATCAAAGACGGGCAGGGGAGGAAGGAGAAAAGCTTACGGTAACGCAGGCCGTGGAACAATATGGACTGACGCGGCGGGAGGATACGATCCTTCGAAATCTGATGCAGGGAAAGGAAAATCCGGTGATCTGCGAGGAACTGACCATCAGCACCAATACGCTCAAAAAACATATTTTAAACATATACCGGAAACTGGGAATACGCAATCGTGTACAACTGTTTAAAATGATCCGGGAGCATGATGAAGCCGAATAGAAGTTATAGGAATTGAGACTTGTTCAGGGCAGAGTACAATGCTATAATGAGGAATGGATTTTATGGAACAATTCAGAATTGGAGAAAAGGCATGTACCGAAAAACTGTAGAGGAATTGCAAAAGGACCAGAGAGAAAAGCTGGTCATCGATATAAGAAGTGAGCAGGATTATATAAAGGAAACTTATCCCGGCGCAAAACATATTTTCTGGGAAGAATTTATGGAGCACATTGGGGAGATCCCGAAGGAGCTGCCGGTGTATCTGTTTTGCTATACCGGGCAAAGAAGCGATGAAATTGCGGAAGATTTGTCAGAACAAGGGTATGAGATTTACAGCATTGAGGGAGGATATCGTTCCTATCTGCGCAAGAAACTGGCCGATTTTATGAAGGAAGATGACGGGACTGCAGAACGATTAGCAGACAAGGCTGCTGATGCGGAACGAAGCATTATTAAAAAATTTAAAAAGACCGTATGGAGACCTTTTACAAAAGCGATCAATGCGTATGAAATGATACAGGATGGAGATAAGATTGCAGTGTGCATATCCGGAGGAAAGGATTCCATGCTCATGGCAAAGTTATTTCAGGAGCTGGAACGGCACGGAAAGAAAAATTTTGAAGTTGTTTTTCTGGTTATGAATCCGGGATATAATGAGGTGAATTACCAGACAATATTAAATAATGCGAAAATGCTCAATATTCCGATTACGGTGTTCCGGACAGAAATTTTTGATACGGTTGTGGATATTACGGATTCCCCGTGCTATCTTTGCGCACGGATGCGCAGAGGGTATCTGTACAGTAAAGCACGGGAATTAGGATGCAATAAGATCGCGCTTGGACACCACTTTGACGATGTCATCGAGACCATTGTGATGGGAATGTTGTACGGTGCGCAGATTCAGACGATGATGCCGAAGCTGCACAGTACAAATTTTGAGGGAATGGAACTGATCCGCCCACTGTATCTTGTGAGGGAAGCAGATATTATCCACTGGGCACAGTACAATGACCTGCATTTCATTCAGTGTGCCTGCCGTTTTACCGAAGGGTGTGCATCCTGTGGAGGAACAGAAAAAGGGTCAAAGAGAGCAGATGTGAAGCGTCTGATCCATAGTCTTGAACAGGAGAATCCTTATGTAGCTAAAAATATTTTCCGCAGTGTGGAGAATGTAAATTTAAATACCGTGATTGGATATAAAAAAGATGGGATAAGACATCATTTTCTGGATACCTATGACGATGCTGCAAACCCGAACAAAGAATAAAAAACCGGATACCGTAATTTGCGATAAACAAAAAGCGGTATCCGGTTTTATTTATGTATTCGTATATTCCGGCAGGAAAGATTATTCTGCGTCTTTTGGCAGATGAAGATGTTTCTTGATAGCCGCAAAACTTTCGGCACTGATCACATGCTCAATACGGCATGCATCTTCTGTAGCTACTTTCGGATCGACACCCAGCGCGACCAGTCCTTTGGAAAGCAGCTCATGCCGCTCGTAGATCATTTCTGCGATGGCACGTCCTTCGTCTGTCAGATATATAAATCCGGCGTCTGTGACCGTGATCTGATTTTTTTCACGGAGATTTTTCATGGCGATACTGACACTTGATTTTTTAAAGCCAAGTTCATTGGCAATGTCAACGGAACGCACCACCGGAAGTTTTTTACTTAATATTAAAATAGTCTCTAAATAATTCTCGGATGATTCCGTACTATGCATGATTGATTCCTCCCAATGTTACCTTTTGTTTCATTAAGTAGGATTATAACATAATCTGTGGAAATGGTCTAGCAAAAAAATTAACAAAAGTTGTTGACAACTAATGGGAGTTAGGATATACTAACATTGAATCAGAAAAACGTATGGATCGTCCTCTTTGTTTGATGGAAGGAGTGGTAGTAATGGGTACCGCAATTGTATTAATCATCTTGTTAGTAGTGGTTTCTCTTGTGATTAGAAGCATCATCAAAGACAAAAAAAATGGAAAATCCATAACCTGTGGTGGTGACTGCAAGAACTGTCATGGGTGCCATTAATTAAATGTTCAACATACTTTATTGCAAAGAGACTGGCTTGTGCCGGTCTTTTTGTCGTTGCCTGGTTCCGGGAGAGGACGTGCAAAGCTGTTGAATCCCCTGGGTGTGAGTGTTATAATGATTCAGGCAAATAAATATAAAGGAAAAGGGATTATGAGAAAATTACTGATTTATCTGAACGAATACCGCAAAGAATGTATTCTGGCGCCGCTGTTTAAGCTGTTAGAAGCATCTTTTGAGCTGATTGTTCCGCTTGTTGTGGCAGCGATTATCGATCATGGAATTGCGGCATCAAACAAGTCTTATATTTTTAAGATGGGAGGCGTTATGGTGCTGCTTGCACTGATTGGACTGGCATGTTCGATTACGGCACAGTACTTTGCGGCGAAAGCGGCGGTAGGGTTTTCTACCAAAGTCCGCTATGCACTGTTTTCCCATATTCAGAAACTGTCTTTTTCGGAAATGGATACCATTGGGACTTCTACGCTGATCACACGTATGACCAGCGATATCAACCAGACGCAGTCGGGCGTCAATATGGTACTCCGGCTGTTTTTAAGGTCTCCGTTTATTGTATTTGGTGCCATGATCATGGCATTTACCGTGGATGTAAAGGCAGCGCTGATTTTCGTCGTTACAATTCCACTTTTGTCGGTTGTTGTTTTTTCCGTGATGCTTGTCAGTATTCCGCTGTTTAAGAAAGTACAGCGCGGGCTTGATGAAGTTCTCGGACACACGCGGGAAAATTTAGACGGTGCCCGTGTCATCCGTGCCTTTAACAAGCAGGAAGAGGAAACGAAGGATTTTAATGAGAGCAACGCTTATCTGACAAAGATTCAGATGCTGGTAGGAAGAATTTCCACATTGATGAACCCTCTGACTTATGTGATTATTAATTTCGCAATTATTGCGGTGATCTGGGTCGGAGGCCGGCAGGTTGACATCGGACGGATCAGTCAGGGTGAGGTGATTGCACTGGTAAACTATATGTCACAGATACTGGTGGAGCTGGTAAAACTTGCAAATCTGATCATTACCATCAATAAGGCGATTGCCTGTGGAAACCGTATTCAGGAGGTGCTTGAGGTAGTACCGACGATTACGGATTCTGTCACAGAGACAAAGAAAAGCGCATCCGGTGAACTGGAGGTGGAATTTTCCCATGTTTCCATGAAATATGCGGGAAATGCGCAGGATTCTCTTACAGATATTAATCTGAAAGTGAAAAAAGGACAGACAATCGGAATTATCGGTGGAACCGGTTCCGGTAAAAGTTCGGTGGTCAACCTGATCCCGCGTTTTTACGATGTATCCCAGGGAAGTATAAAAGTTGCGGGAACCGATGTGCGTGAGTATCCGCTTGCGGATCTGCGGCAGCGCATTGGTGTTGTCATGCAGAAAGCCGTATTGTTTCAAGGAACGATTGCACAGAATCTGCGCTGGGGAAATCCGGATGCGACAGAGGAACAGTTGTGGCATGCGATTGAAGTGGCTCAGGCAGCGGATGTGGTAAAGGGAAAAGAAGGCGGTCTGGATTATGTGATTGAACAGGGCGGACGAAATCTCTCCGGCGGACAAAAGCAGCGTCTGACGATTGCCCGTGCCGTTGTAAAAGATCCGGAGATTCTGATTCTCGATGATAGTGCATCGGCACTGGATTTTGCCACCGATGCGCGCCTGAGGGCCGCACTGCGTAATCTGCAGGGAAATAAAACCATATTTATTGTTTCCCAGAGAACTTCCTCCATCCAGTTTGCAGACCAGATACTGGTGATGGATGACGGACAGGCAGTGGGACTGGGAACGCATGAGGAGTTGCTTGAAAACTGTGAAATTTATCGTGAGATTTATGAATCTCAGTTTAAGAAAGAAGATCTGAGAAAGAACGGAGGTGCAGGAAATGTCTAAGCAGAAGAACATGACCGGACAGATTGCAACACTAAAAAAAGTGATGCATTATCTGAAACACTATATTCCCATACTGATTCTGTCTGTTGTGCTGGCAACGGTGACAGTGGCACTGACTCTGTATTTCCCGATTCTGACCGGACGGGCGATTGACCTGATTCTGGACAAAGGAAATGTGGATTTTCCGGGGATTCTTGCAATTGCAAAAGAAGGCGTAATTGTAATTGGCATCACGGCTGCGGCACAGTGGATTATGAATATGTGCAATAACCGTATGACATACAATATTGTCCGTGATATCCGAAGGGATGCGTTTGAGAGGATCGAGCATCTGCCGTTGTCTTATATTGACAGTCATTCCCATGGGGACATGGTCAGCCGTATCATTGCGGATGTGGACACGTTTGCGGATGGTCTGCTGATGGGATTCACACAGCTGTTTACCGGTCTGGCAACGATCATCGGTACTTTGCTGTTTATGCTCTTTGTCAATGTTAAGATTACTGTAGTGGTTGTGCTTCTGACACCGATTTCTTTGTTTGTGGCTGGCTTTATTGCAAAAAAGACGTATTCCATGTTTCAGCTGCAGACGCAGACGAGAGGAGAACAGACAGCGCTGATTGAAGAGATGGTCGGAAATCAGAAGGTCGTACAGGCATTTTGCCATGAAAAGGAAGCACTCGGACAGTTTGCGGATGTAAATGACCGTCTGCAGAAATATTCGCTGCGGGCAACCTTTTTTTCGAGTCTGGTGAACCCGAGTACACGTTTTGTTAACAGTCTGGTATATGCAGCTGTGGGAATTACGGGAGCACTTGCCGTTATTCTGACAGGCGGAGCATTTTCTGTCGGAAATCTTTCCTGTTTTTTGTCTTATGCAAATCAGTATACCAAGCCGTTTAATGAGATTTCGGGGGTTGTGACAGAACTGCAGAATGCTCTGGCATGTGCGGCGCGTTTCTTTGAACTGATTGAGGCAAAAGAAGAAGAGCCGGATGCAGCAGATGCGTATCAGTTAGAACAGGCAGACGGAACGGTAGACATTGACCATGTGTATTTTTCCTATGTGCCGGAGCAGAAGCTGATCGAGGATTTTAATCTGCATGTACAGCCGGGACAGAGGATTGCCATTGTCGGCCCAACCGGATGTGGAAAAACGACACTGATTAATCTTTTGATGCGTTTTTATGATGCTGATTCCGGGCATATCCAGGTGAGCGGACATGATGTGATGCACATGACCAGACACAGCCTGCGGAAAAATTATGGAATGGTATTACAGGAAACGTGGCTGAAAAAGGGAACCATCCGGGAGAATATCTGTATGGGAAAACCGGATGCAACCGAGGAAGAAATGATTGCAGCGGCAAAAGCAAGCCATGCACACAGCTTTATCCGCAGACTGTCGAAAGGGTATGATACTGAGATTACAGAAGATGGGGGCAATCTGTCACAGGGACAAAAGCAGCTTCTTTGTATTACCCGTGTCATGTTATGCCTTCCGCCGATGCTGATTCTTGACGAGGCTACTTCCTCTATTGATACAAGAACGGAAATCCGTATACAGAAGGCATTTCTGACGATGATGAAGGGACGTACAAGTTTCATTGTGGCGCATCGTCTTTCCACGATCCGGGAGGCAGACAGTATTCTGGTCATGAAAGACGGAAAGATTATCGAACAGGGAAATCATGATACCCTGCTGGCACAGAACGGCTTTTATGCAACGCTGTATAACAGTCAGTTTGATCAGGGTTAAAGCCCGGTATCGGCTTTATAAGAGTATGCATTGGAGATGCGTGTGTTTTCTGCCGTCAGCGTAACCGGTTCCCGGTAATAGGCAATTACCGGAGTGCCGACCTGTAGAGTCTGAAACAGTTTTTTTGCCTTTTTCGGAGGCACATTAATACAGCCGTGAGAACCGGAAGTTTTGTAGATCTCTTTGCCAAATGTGCTGCGCCAGCTTGCATCGTGGATGCCGACATTGTAGGCAAACGGCATGAAATATCTGACATTGGACGCATAATTTTCGCCGACAAGTGTGGCATCTTTCTGTTTGTATGCAATCTTAAAGATGCCATCCGGTGAGCCGTTTCCGCGGCTGATGTTTCCCGAAACAATGCCGGTGTCTGTGACAAGTGATCCGTCCTTGTAATACCAGAGATGCTGGCTGGTATAGTCAATTTCCACATAAGTATTGCCGATATCATCCAGTCCGCTCTGCATGGCGCGCTGTTCATAGACAGGTTCCCGTTTTACAGGTTTTCCACCTTTTAAGTCTTTTAAGAGCTCTTTTTTTTCTTTGGATTTGTCAATTACCCAGCCGTAATCGCCACCGCCGATTTTTACGGTGTCCCCTTTGCTTGTCTTGAATTTCCGTACATCCCCATAGGTGTTGTAAGTACTTGCCAGATGCTGGACATAGGAAGTCAGCCGGGTATCATTGATGGAAACCGAGCCGTCTTTTTTGAGGTCAAGTAAAGACAGGATACCGGCTTTATCCAGCCCTTCGTCAGCTCCTTTGATTTCGTAGGTGACGGTTGCGGCCATATACCGGTCAAGCTGTGAAACCGTATCTGCAATCTGCTGGTCATCTGCTGTTACGGACGGTTTTTCGTAGCAGGCATCGGAAAGCGTGAGTGTAGTTTCCTGATCGTCTATGGCTTTTTGGATTTCCTTTATGATCTCATCGCGGATGGGGGTATTTCCTGGTGTCTCATTTACGATGGTATAATCATCATCCGTAATACGCAGGTGTGCATTCTCCGGTGCTTCGATATAGGAAGGATCAAAGATAGCCAGCGCATCGGTCAGCTGGTTTAATGCAGTTTCATCGTAGTGAAAAGAACGGTTCAGATCTATTTGGTGTTTTTGAAACAGGGCAACCGGCCACAACAGGATTTTCTGCTGTTTTACAAGCGATTGTTCTTCACCGGAACGTTTGTAAGTATAGGAAAAGTCACTTCCGGAAAGTGTGTATTTGTTCCCTTTGCGATCCGTTATGTGCAGCTGGTAATTTTGCGCGGAAGCAATGTTTTTTGCTTCCAGATCATCCGCAGTCTGGTTGCCACAGGAAATCCCACCGATGGTTGTATGGGGGAAATAATGCCCGTGGTAATAAACACAAAAACCTGCATAGACGCCGATGACAGCTGCACCTGTACCGCAGAGAATGCCGCGGAGTACCCTCAAAGAGGTTGTTCGTTTTGCCATAAAACTCTCCTTTTTATGAGATGTGATCTGGTTTTAAATGAGGAACCGGCATATACACCGGTACACCGTTTTGATAGGTGAGAGAAACCTCTCCCTGGATTAACGGGTAAAGATAGTTGTAAAGCTCCTGACGGATATCGTTTCCGTGTGCATTGATCCATTCACGCGGGATGGATTTTGCCTCATTGGCAATGCCGCGGATCGGGGCATGGTCATAGGCTACCGCATATGGGGTATTCGAGGTGCGCGTCAGGGTTACCATGGAGGCGGTTACACCTTCCTCAGCGAGTAAAACAGCATGTTCTCCGAGTGCAAATGCCTCTGACTGATCGGTAGCAGATGCCAGATGGGAGGCACAGCGCTGCAATACATTGATTTCTATGGAACGGACTTTGACGCCGATGTTTTCCTTGACCAGAAATTCAAGTGCTTTTCCGGCTCCGGAGAGCTGCTGGTGTCCGAACTGGTCAGCCACTGCTTTGGAAGCTGTGATGTAGTCTCCGTTTTTGTCACGGATTCCCTCGGATACGGCAACAATTACATTGTTTAATGTTTTTAATTTGTTCCGGATATCGGTCAGAAACTGCTCTTTGTCAAATGCAACTTCCGGGAGATAAATAAAATGCGGGGCAGTGTTGTAGTCATTTCGCGCCAGGGCGCTGGCAGCAGTGAGCCATCCGGCATCGCGCCCCATAATTTCTACGATAGTGACGCTTTTTACCGCGTAAATAAACGTATCGTGTGCAATTTCCAGCATTGTGGATGCAATGTATTTGGCGGCAGAACCGAATCCAGGTGTGTGGTCGATCATGCATAGATCGTTGTCAATGGTCTTTGGAACTCCGATAATCCGGATGTCGCTCTTGATTTTGGCGGCATAATCGGATAATTTAAGTACAGTATCCATGGAGTCATTGCCACCGATATAGAAAAAGGCTTTGATGTTTAATTTTGCAAACTGGTTGAAGATGAATACATAAGCAGAGTCGTCATCTTTGTAGTCCGGAAGTTTGTGCCGGCAGGAACCTAAATACATGGCCGGTGTAACTTTTAACCGGTTAAGGGTTTTTTCATCCGGGATCATCTGGGAAAGATTCAGATAACGCTCATTTAAAATACCGAGGATTCCATTGATTGCCCCGTAGCAGGTGTCGTACTTGCCGGACTTTTTTATTCCGGAGATGACTCCGGCGAGACTGGCGTTGATTGCTGCGGTTGGGCCGCCTGACTGTGCGACCATACAGTTTGACTGATTCATATGTAGCTCCTTAAAATGATATAATGTATGTGTACTTCATTGTAGAGGTTTTGGAAAGGAATCGCAAGTGAAACAAATGAAAAATCATAATTTCTATGACAATTGCATGCTGTGTCCGCGCACATGCGGGGCGCAGCGCAGTAAGGGAAAAACTGGAATCTGTGGGGTGACAGAGACATTAAAGGTAGCACGGGCGGCTCTGCATTTCTGGGAAGAACCGTGTATCAGCGGAACAAAAGGTTCGGGAGCCGTCTTTTTTTCCGGCTGTGCCCTGCACTGTGTGTTTTGTCAGAATGAGTCGATTGCACAGGGGACTGCGGGAAAAGAAATCACACCGGAACGGCTGGTGGAGATTTTTCTGGAACTGCAGGAACAGGGGGCGAACAATATCAATCTGGTTACACCGGGGCAGTATGTGCCGCATATCATCCGGGCGGTAGAACAGGCGAGACGGCAGGGACTTGCGGTTCCTATTGTATACAATACGGGAAGCTATGAGAATGTGGATACCATCAAGGCACTGGAAGGAATCGTGGATATTTATCTTCCGGATTTTAAGTATATGGACCCGTTTCTTGCGGCAAAATATTCCCATGCACCAGATTATCCGCAGACAGCAAAGGCTGCAATTGCAGAGATGGTGCGTCAGCAGCCCCGGCCGGTGTTTGCGTGGGAAGAAAAAAGAGGCGAAGACGTGCCGAAGGAAGCCTGCGAGAAAGCTGTGATGAAGAGGGGTGTAATTGTGCGCCAGCTGCTTTTGCCAGGATGTCTGAAAGATGCCAGAAACATTGTCCGGTATTTATATGAAACATACCAGAATAAAATCTATGTGAGTCTGATGAGTCAGTATACGCCGCTAGAACATGTCAGAGATTATCCGGAACTTGCGCACCGGGTGAGCCGGCGCACATATGACCGCTATGTGGACGCTGCAATTGCGCTTGGAATTACCCAGGCTTTCATTCAGGAGCCGGGGGTGGCAAAAGAAAGTTTTATTCCGGATTTTTCAAATGCAGAAGGCGTGTGAAATAATTGGAAAAATGTGTAAAATTGACTGGTTTTTTGACAGATATTGTAGTACCATAGATACATATAAGAGGAGTAATCAGGGAGGTATATGATATGGCAGAAAAGCCGGCAGGACATATTCTGATCGAATGCCCGAATACCATTTTTCATCTGTATGCCCGTGATGAGGGAGAGTTATCAAAAATTGAGACCTTTCTGCGCAATATCCGCGGAATCAAGCGGCTTGGGCTGAATGATATTTATATATGGTGCAATCGTCAGGGAATTTTATATGTTACAAAATTTCATTATCGCAAGGATTTTTCCCTGTGGTTTAATATGAAATCCTACTATCTGTATTTTTTACAGAAATTCCGTTATCAGTTTGCGCAGTATGCGGGATAAATATTTGTTGTTACTGTGTATGAGAGACCGTCAGTGGATTGCACTGCGGTCTTTTTTCTTATATAATGAGGAAACAGGAAAAGCCTGAAACGAAAAAGGAGAGTGAATATGAGATTTCCGGAATTTTTAAAAGAACATGGAACGATCGGATTTGTCGCGCCGTCATTCGGCTGTGCGACAGAACCTTATTATACAGCATTTGCACATGCAAGAGAACGGTTTGGGCAGATGGGATATCATACACAGATGGGGCCGAATTGTCTGGTGGATAAGGGAATCGGGATCAGCAACGACCCGGCATTATGTGGCAAAGAACTGAATGAAAGCTATTGCGGAACCGAAAATGACGTCATTATTTCCTGCGGTGGCGGGGAGCTGATGTGTGAAGTTGTTCCGTATATTGATTTCGCAGGGATTGCGCAGGCGAAGCCAAAGTGGTATATGGGGTTTTCCGATAATACCAATTTTACGTTCTTATCTGCAACGATTGCAGATACGGCCGCCATTTACGGACCGTGCGCAGCCGCGTTTGGAATGGAACCGTGGCATCCGGCCGTGCAGGACGCACTGGATCTGCTCTGCGGAAAGATTACCCGTGTGCATAATTATGATCTGTGGGAGAAAGAATCTGTCAAAGATGAAGAACATCCGCTGGCGCCGTATCATGTGACGGAGCCTGTGGAACTGAAAGTATTTCCACAGGGAGCCGAAAATGTTACAATGGAGGGAAGACTGATCGGCGGATGTATGGATTGTCTGGTAAACCTTCTCGGTACGCGTTTTGATCACGTAAAAGAATTTCAGGAGCGGTATAAAGAGGATGGATTTCTCTGGTTTCTGGAAGCCTGTGATCTGCATGTGATGTCCATCCGCCGTGCCATCTGGCAGATGAAAGAGGCCGGATGGTTTTCGCATGTGAAGGGATTTCTGATCGGCCGGCCAGTGTGTTTCGGAGAAGAAGCATTCGGGATTGATCATTACCGGGCAGTAACCGATCTGCTGGCAGAGTATCAGGTTCCGGTGATCATGGATCTGGACATCGGACACATGGCTCCTATGATGCCGGTTGTTACCGGGGCCATGGCAAAAGCACATGTGCAGGGAAATACATTTGTTCTGGATTATGAATGGAGGTAAAAATGAAAGGTTTGAAAAAATATATGGCAGGTATTCTTGTGGCAGGCATGGTTCTTGGAAGTGCAGCAGTTCCGGCACCGGTGTATGCGACAGAGGCAGAGGATGCACAGGAAGATAACGGGGATGATGTGGAAATTACACTGGACGACAAGCCATATCTGGCGCTCGGAGCGGATCTGACTGCAGACCAGCAGCATACCGTGTTATCTTATATGGGGATCGAAGCGGCGGATTTTGATAAATATGATGTGGTTTATGTGAGCAATGCAGAAGAACATCAGTATCTGGATTCTTATATTCCGAAAAAACAGATCGGAACGAAAGCGCTTTCTTCCGTGCTGGTTTCCCTGGCAGATTCCGGTAACGGGCTGAAGGTATCCACATACAACATTAATTACTGTACGGCGGGCATGTACAAGAACGCACTTGCCACTGCAGGGGTGGAAGATGCCAATGTGATTGTTGCGGGACCGTTTCCGCTTTCCGGGACGGCAGCACTGGTCGGAACGTTTGAGGCATATGAAAAACTGACCGGAAAGGAACTGGATGAATCGGTTGTGGATGCTGCAATGGATGAACTTGTCACAACCGGAGATCTTGAGCAGAGCATTGACGGCGATTCCAATGATGTGGAGGCGATGATTGCAGATCTGAAAGGGCAGATTGCCAGTGGAAAGATCAAAACGCCGGAGGAGATTGAACAGGCGATTGAAAAACTTGCGGATAAATATGATCTGAAGTTATCGGATGATGACAAGCAGAAACTTCTTGGTCTGATGAAAAAACTGCAGGGACTGGACCTGAACTGGGATTCCATTAAAAATCAGGCATCTGCATGGGCTTCCCAGCTGCAGAATCAGCTTGCGGACAAGAATGTCGGACAGAAGATAGCAGCCTTTTTTGAAAAGCTGTTTGATATGATCCGGAGTCTGTTTCAAAAATAAAAACATAAAATTTGAGTAAAGTGATTGTAAAAACCATGAGAAGTGTTTTATAATAAATCGAAGCATGTAAAAAAAAGAAGAACAAGAAAAGGAAACAGATATGAATGGCATAATGATTGTCCTGACACTTCTGAGTGGTGTTGCACTATTTCTTTATGGAATGTCTCTGATGGGAGACGGACTCAAACGTGTGGCAGGAAACCAACTGGAGCTTGTATTGTATAAGCTCACAAATACACCGATCAAAGGTGTACTTCTTGGAACGATAGTTACAGCGATTATTCAGTCATCTTCCGCAACGACCGTCATGGTTGTCGGATTCGTAAATTCGGGAATGATGAAAGTCGCACAGGCGATTGGAATTATCATGGGAGCAAATATCGGTACGAGTGTTACCGGATGGATTCTTTGTCTTTCCTATATTGATGGATCCAGCGGTATCGCACAGTTGTTGTCCACGGCAACCATTTCTGCCGTTGTTGCGATTATCGGTATTATTTTTAAGATGTTTGTCAAAAAGGCAAACTACAAAAATGTGGGAGATATCATGCTTGGTTTTGCAATCCTCATGGTAGGAATGCAGACGATGAGCGGGGCAGTTTCCCCGTTGAAAGATAACCCGCATTTCGTCAATCTTCTCACAAAGTTTGAAAATCCGTTTATGGGAATTATTGTGGGAATTGCGTTTACTGCAGTTTTACAGAGTGCTTCCGCATCCGTTGGTATTCTGCAGGCATTGTCCGTGACCGGAAGTATCAGTTTTGCGGCAGCACTTCCGATTACGATGGGAATTGGAGTAGGAGCGGCCTGCCCGGTACTGCTTTCTTCCATCGGTACAAATAAAAACGGAAAACGTACAGCCCTGATTTATCTGCTGAACGATCTGTTCGGTATGATTTTCTGGTCGATTGTCTTTTACAGTGTCAATGCTTTTGTACACTTTAAGTTTTTGAATATGACGATGAGCCCGATCAAGATCGCCATGATGAACTCTATTTTCCGTCTGGCAACAATCATAATTTTGCTTCCGTGCATTAATCTGATTGAGAAACTGGTATTCCGTCTGATCAAAGACGATCCGGAGGATCTGGAAGAGCAGGCAGATTTCGATCTCCTCGAAGAACGATTTCTGGCATATCCGGCACTTGCCATCGGACAGAGCCATACGGCGGTCAACGGCATGGCAAAGAAGGCACGCAAGAACATTAACCGTGCACTTTCGCTGTTAGGAGATTATTCACAGGATAAGTACAATAAAGTACAGGAAAAAGAAAACCTGATTGACAAATACGAGGACAAGCTTGGCACATATCTTATGCAGCTGACCGGACAGGAGATGTCTACCGTCCAGATGCAGCAGGTGTCCAAATTCCTGCACACGATCAGCGATTTTGAACGTCTGGGAGATCATGCAGTCAATATTTCTAAAGTTGCAAATGAAATTTCGGAAAAGAAGATTACGTTTTCTGAGTCGGCACAGAAGGAACTTTCCGTGCTTGAGGCAGCAGTCAGGGAGATTGTCGATCTGACAGTCGATGCTTTCTGCGAGGATGATCTGGAGCTGGCTGCAAAAATCGAGCCTTTGCGGGAACTGATCGGAATTTTGTGCAATGATCTCAAAAACCGGCATGTAACCAGACTGCGGGAAGGAAAATGTGAATTCCGGCAGGGATTTGCGTTTAATGATCTGCTGACGAATCTGGAAAGAATCGCAGCGCACTGTTCCAATGTTGCGGTAGCAATGATTGAGACGGAGACTTCGGAATTTGATACCCATGAGTATTTAAAGAGCGTCCGTCACATGAAAGACGATGCTTATCTGGAGTGCTTTGATTCGTATGCACGCAAATACAGTATTCCACCGACAAAAAAAGAAAAGAAAAATAAGTAGTTTTTCATCCCCCGGAAATTTCCGGGGGATTTTGTGTACCATTTATCGGACACTGAATATGAGATACTGTCTTCAACCAAAAAGAACGGGAAATAAAAGAAAGGAAGAAGACAAAATATGAAGGGATATGTGGTAGAAAACGGATATATGGGATATCTGGACGGAAAGTATGTTTTATTTGCAGATGAGAGCGATTATGAAGAGGTGTATGAGGAACAGTAAACGTTATGGTTCATGCAGTGCCGGAACACCACCGGGAAACCATGAAACTTCATTGAATTTCTGGTCTGCTTGTGGCATAATATAGATGTTAAGTTTCTGTACAGGAGGTGTCTGATATGAGAAACGAGATACAGGTTGCCGGACAACAGACCGGTATAAAATTACGCCCGTATGAACATCATGCAAAATATTACGAAACGGATCAGATGGGCATCATTCATCACAGCAATTATGTGAAATGGATGGAAGAAGCGAGAATGGATCTGATGGATCAGATGGGGCTGAGCTATAAACAGATGGAAGAAATGGAAATTATCAGTCCGGTTTTATCCATTGCGGTAGAGTATCACAGTATGGTACATTTTGATGATACCGTTGTGATTCAGACGAAGCTGGTGAAATATAACGGAATTAAGATGGAAGTCGAGTATGTGATGACGGACAAGGAAACCGGAGAACTGCGGACGACGGCGAGAAGCAGCCACTGCTTTTTGAATCGTTCCGGAAAACCGATTTCCCTGAAACGTTCTTATCCGGAACTTGATACGAAATTTTTTGAGATGAAGGAGGACAGGCAATGATACCGGAAAGACTTGCTGCGCTCAGACAGGAAATGGAAAAAAGGGACATTGCAGTTTATATTGTGCCAACCGCTGATTTTCATGAATCGGAGTATGTTGGAGAATATTTTAAAGCAAGAAGATTTATTACCGGATTTACCGGTTCGGCCGGAACAGCAGTGATTACACGGACTAAGGCCGGACTGTGGACAGACGGAAGATATTTTGTGCAGGCGGCAAAGCAGTTAGAAGGGACAACGGTCACACTGTACCGCATGGGAGAAGAAGATGTTCCTACGGTTGATGAATATGTGGAACAGACAATGAAAGAGGGCGAAACCATCGGATTTGACGGAAGGGTTGTCAATGGAAGATGGGGCGCAAAACTGCAGCAGATCGCAGAAAAGAAACACGGAAAACTTTATGTACAGGAGGATCTGATCGGACAGATCTGGAAAGATCGTCCGCCGATGTCCAAAGAACCTGTGTGGATTCTGGATGAAGCATACAGTGGAAGAAGTACAAAAGATAAGCTTGCCGCAGTCCGTGAAAAAATGAAGGAAAAAGGTGCAGAGGTGCATTTGCTGGCTTCTTTGTATGATATTGCGTGGCTTTTGAATGTACGTGGAAATGACATCAGTTATGTACCGGTTGTTCTTTCCTACCTGGCATTGACACAGGAACAGTGCATCTGGTTCCTGCAGGAAGAAGTTGTCGATGATACCCTGCGGGAATATCTGCAGAAGAATGGAATTACCACGCGTCCGTATGAGGCATTTTATGAGTATGTAAAAACACTGGAGAATCAGACGATTCTGCTTAATCGCGCTGTGGTTAATACAAAAATCTGTAATAATCTGCCGGAGTCTGCACAGATGATAGATGCAGAAGATCCGACGCTGGAGATGAAAGCTGTCAAAAATGAGACAGAGATTTCCAATACGAGAAAAGCCCATGTAAAAGATGCAGTGGCAATGTGCAGATTCATGTACTGGCTGAAGAAAAATGTGGGGAAAATTCCAATGACGGAAATTTCCGCATCGGATTATCTGGAGAGTCTCCGCAGAGAACAGGAAGGCCTGCTGGATTTGAGCTTTGATACGATCTGCGGGTATGCGGATCATGGAGCAATCGTACATTATGCAGCAACACCGGAAAGTGATGTTCCACTGAAACCGGAGGGACTTCTTCTGGTGGATTCCGGAGGACATTATCTGGAAGGTACGACAGATATTACGAGAACATTTGCACTCGGACCGGTGACAGAAGAGATGAAAGCGGATTTTACCCGTGTATGCAGATCCAATATGAATCTGGCAAATGCCCGTTTCCTGTATGGATGCAGCGGGATGAATCTTGATATTATCGCGCGTGAATCGTTCTGGGAAGCCGGACTTGACTTTAAACACGGGACCGGACACGGTGTGGGATATGTGCTCAATGTGCATGAAGGACCGAATGCATTCCGCTATAAAGGAACTGAGGATCGTCCGGGGGGAGCTGTTTTTGAAGAAGGAATGGTAACTACGGATGAACCGGGAATTTATATCGAAGGAAAATACGGAATACGTCTGGAAAACGAATTAGTATGCCAAAAAGGTGAAAAAAATGAATATGGTCAGTTTATGTATTTTGAAAATCTGACCTATGTTCCGTTTGATCTGGATGCTATCGATCCGAAACAGATGACGGAGGTTGAAAAGAAACGTCTGAATGATTACCATGCCAATGTATACAAAGTTGTTTCCCCGTATCTGCAGGGAGAGGAGCTGGCATGGCTGAAGGAGGCAACACGGGCAATATAAACCGTGGCCGGGAAGGAAATGTAAAGTAATGAGTGAAAAGCTGGTGCTGATTGATGGACACAGCATATTAAACCGTGCATTTTTTGGACTGCCGGATCTGACAAATTCCGAAGGTCTGCATACCAATGCCGTGTACGGATTCTTGAATATTCTTTTTAAAATATTAGAGGAGGAACAGCCGGATTATCTGACGGTTGCATTTGATGTTCATGCACCAACTTTTCGTCATAAAATGTATGAGGCATATAAGGGAACACGAAAACCGATGGATGATGCCCTGCGGCAGCAGGTTCCGCTGATGAAAGAAATGCTTGCGGCGATGGGGGTCTGTACCATTGAGATGGAAGGATACGAAGCCGATGATCTTCTCGGTACACTTGCCGGAATGGGAGAGCGTGCCGGGATGGAAGTTTCTGTCGTATCCGGGGACCGCGATCTGCTGCAGCTTGCTTCGGATCATGTCAGGATTCGTATTCCAAAGACGAAGCGTACCGGAACAGAGATTGAAGATTATCTGGCGGCAGATGTCAAAGAACGGTATCAGGTGACACCGAAGGAATTTATCGACGTAAAAGCCCTGATGGGGGATACGGCAGACAATATTCCGGGTGTGCCGGGAATTGGAGAAAAAACAGCGACTGCGCTGATCGGACAGTATGGATGCATTGAGGAAGTTCATGCACATGCGGATGTGGTAAAGCCACCGCGTGCATCCAAAAATATTGTAGAATACTGGGATCAGGCAGTGATGAGCAAAGAACTTGCAACCATCATCACAGATGTTCCGGTGGATTATGATTTTGCCAATGCAAAGATAGACGGAAAGGCTTCTCTGTATACAGAGGAAGCCTATTTGCTGTGTAAGAGACTCGAATTTAAAAATCTTTTGAACCGGTTTACCGTGGACGCACCAAAAAACCATGCGGAAGAAAGTTTTCAGATCGTAAAGGATCAGAAGACGGCAGACCGGATCTGGAAAAAAGCCGAGGGAAAAGCGGCAGGCTTTTATGTGGTGGAGCAGGGAGTACAAAACCAGCAGCTTTCCCTGTTTGATACCGCAGAGGAACAGAAATTTGCCGGGCTTGCCATTTCGTTTTCGGAAGAAGACAATTATCTTATGGTGGCTTCACAGGAACTTCCGGCAGAAAAAATAAAACAGGATCTGCTGGAACGACAGGAACTGTATGCGGCAGATTTAAAGCCGGCGCTGGCTGCTTTTGATCTGCACGATGTACCGGAAGAAATGAGAACCCGTTTTTTTGACCGTACGATTGCAGCATACCTGCTCAATCCACTCAAGGGAGCGTATCCATACGAGGATATTGCAAAAGACTATCTGGGACTGATGATTCCGTCGAGAACAGATCTGCTTGGCAAACAGATGCCGGGGGATGTCATCACGGAAAAGGAAGCGGATGTGCTCCGGTATGCCTGCTGGGAATCTTATATTACATGGAAATCAGCCGCAGTTCTTAAGGAAGGACTTAAGGAACATGGGATGGAGCAGCTGATGCGCGAAATCGAGATGCCTCTGGTGTTTGTCTTATCGGATATGGAACAGGATGGAATCTGTATCGATGCCAATGCATTAAAAGAGTATGGTCAGAAACTGTCGGTTTCCATCGGGGAACTGGAACAGAAAATTTATGAGGAAGCGGGAGAGACGTTTAACATAAATTCTCCGAAACAGCTCGGCGTGATTCTTTTCGAAAAGATGCAGCTTCCGAATGGAAAAAAGACAAAGACCGGTTTTTCGACTTCTGCAGAAGTCTTGGAAAAACTTGCCGGAGATTATCCGATTGTTGCAGATATTCTGGAATACCGGAAACTTTCCAAACTCAAATCTACCTATGCAGATGGTCTGTCAAACTTTATTGATGCAACCGGAAAAATCCATACAACGTTCCATCAGACGATCACGGCAACCGGGCGATTGAGCAGTACAGATCCGAATCTGCAGAATATCCCGATCCGGATGGAACTTGGAAAGATGATAAGAAAAGTATTTCATCCAATGCCGGGAGATTTGTTTGTCGATTCCGATTATTCACAGATTGAATTGCGGCTTTTGGCACATATGTCCGGTGATGAGCAGCTGATTGAGGCGTTCCGCGAAAATCAGGACATTCATCGAAGTACGGCATCCAAAGTATTTCATGTACCATTTAATGAAGTGACAGACTTACAGAGAAGAAATGCCAAGGCTGTAAACTTTGGAATTGTATACGGCATCAGTGCCTATGGACTGAGTCAGGATTTAAATATAGGAACCAAAGAAGCGCAGGGATTTATCGACAGCTATTTTGAAACATATCCGAAGATCAAAGAATTTCTGGACAACACCGTAGCACAGGCAAAGGAAAAGGGATATACAAGAACTTTGTTTGGACGCATCCGTCCGATTCCGGAGCTGTCATCGGGTAATTTTATGACAAGACAGTTTGGCGAGCGTGTCGCCATGAATGCCCCGATTCAGGGAACGGCGGCGGATATTATCAAAATTGCCATGATCCGGGTACATGACCGTCTGATCCGGGAACATTTCCGTTCGCGTCTGATTTTGCAGGTACATGATGAACTGTTGATTGAGACTGCGGAGGAAGAAAAGGAAAAGGTCATTGCACTTTTGGAAGAAGAAATGCAAAAAGCAGCCGATCTGAAAGTGGAACTTGCCGTCGGTACGGCATGCGGACAGGACTGGTATGAGGCTCATTAAGAAAAATATACGAAAAGGAACAAACCCGGGAGGTGATGGAATGCGGTTTATTGGAATTACAGGAGGGGTGGGAGCAGGAAAATCTGCCATACTCGCACATCTTGCGTCAAAGCCGGGTATCAGGGTTATGCTGGCAGATGAGATTGCACATGATCTGATGCAGCCGGGGACGGAATGTTTTCAAAAGTTAAAAGAAAAATTTGCCGGGGAAGACATTTACCAGCCGGACGGATCGTTTGACCGTGCGCAGCTTGCAGCTGTCATCTTTTCCGATGACCGGAAAAGAGAAGAACTGAATGCCATTGTACATCCGGCGGTCCGGGAATATGTTCTGCAGCAGAAAGAGGCAGAGGAACGGGCTGGAAAACTTTTTCTGCTGGTTTTGGAAGCTGCACTTCTGATCGAGGAACATTATGATGAAATCTGTGATGAACTCTGGTATATTTATACTACAGAAGAAAACCGGAGAGCTCGTCTGAAGGCATCAAGAGGGTATTCCGATGCACATGTGGACCGGATTTTTGCCAGCCAGCTGAGTGAGGAGGAATACCGCAGATACTGCCGGGTGGTAATAGATAATAACGGGACACTGGAAGAAACACTGACACAGACAGAGGAAGCGCTGAGGAGAGAAGCATATGAATAACGTATTTGGTTTGGATATAGGAACCCGCAATGTGGTGGGAACGGTCGGACACCGGACAGAAGATGGAGCCTTTATTGTAGAGGCACAGTATGTCAGACAGCATGAGACACGGTCCATGCTGGATGGACAGATTCATGATATTGGAAAAGTGGCGCGTACGATTTCTGCTGTAAAAGCAGAGCTGGAGGCGCAGCTGGATGCACCGCTTTCGGAAGTGTGTATTGCAGCCGCCGGCCGTGTGTTAAAAACCGTCACTACGCATGTGGAGTATGAGTATGCGGAGGAGTCGGTCGTCACAGGAGAAGATATCCACACATTAAATCTTCTGGGTGTAGAGCAGGCACAGGATATTTTGCGGGAACAGAATGACACAAAATATAAGTTTTACTGTGTTGGATATTCGGTTGTGAAATATTATTTAAACGAAGAAGTATTTATCAGTATTGAAGGACATAAAGCAAATAAAATCGGTGAGGACATTATCGTAACATTTTTGCCGGAAGATGTTGTGGACGGGCTGTATTCCGCAGTCGGTCAGGCTAAAATGACGGTTGCCAATATGACACTGGAGCCAATTGCGGCGATCAATGTGGCAATCCCTGAAAATTTCCGGATGTTAAATATTGCGCTGGTCGATGTCGGAGCGGGAACATCGGATATTTCCATCACAAGAGAGGGAAGTATCATAGCTTATGGTATGATTCCATATGCAGGGGATGAACTGACCGAGCTGATCGTGCAGCAGTATCTGGTTGATTTTCAGACTGCAGAGAAAATGAAACTGGCATCTTCGAGTGAGGATGAAGTGACATATGAGGATATTATGAGTATTTCCCATACAATTCCATCCAAGGAGATCTGGGAGCTGGTTGCCCCGACGGTGGAGAAGATTACTTCCGAGGTGGCTGCAAAGATCAAGGAACTGAATGGGGATAAAACCGTAAGCGCCTGCTTTGTTGTCGGTGGTGGCGGAAAGATTCACGGATTTACGGAAAAACTTGCCGGGCATCTGGATCTGCCGACGGAGCGTGTGGCATTAAGAGGCGAAGAAGTGCTTAAAGAAGTGACATTTGAGCAGGAAGATATCAAAAAAGATCCGCTGCTTGTCACACCGATTGGAATCTGCCTGAATTATTATGAACAGAAAAATAATTTTATTATGGTCCGCTTCAACGGAGAACGCCTGAAACTGTATGATAATAACAGACTTACCATTGTGGATGCGGCAATGCAGGCGGGATTTCCGAATGACCAGCTGTTTCCGAAACGCGGAATGCCGATCAATTTCACCGTGAATGGAGGCGCAAGAATCGCAAGAGGAGAGGCTGGGGAGGCCGCCATAGTGACGATGAATGGCCAACCGGCAAATATCAACACGCCGCTGGAGCCAAATTCCGATATTACGATTGAGCCATCAACGGCAGGAGATAATGCGGTGTATACCATCGGACAGCTTCCGGAGTATCACGAGTCCGTGATTTCGTTTGTGATCAATGGACAGAACGTGGTATGTCCGAAATTTGTCGAGGTAAACGGAAGCCTTGAACCGGATTCCTATGAAATTCAGGAGGGAGATTCCATCGAGACACGGAATTTTTATACCGTTGCACAGATTGCAGAATTTATGGACGTGGAAATTGACCCTGACAGTGAAATTCTGGTCAATAACAGGGAAGCGGGGATGGAGACCCTGGTATACGAAAATTTCTCCATTGACTGGACACCGTTAAGCTTCGGGGTTGCGTCAGAGAGTGAGAATCGGTATAATGCAACAGAGGGGGGTACAGATTCCGCGGAAATATCGCGGGAAGAAATGACTCCGGAAACCTCCGGGGAGGCCAAGGCGGCTGAGTCGGAGAAAAAAGATACGGTCTGTGTTGTCACGGTAAATGGCGAGACGGTGGAACTTACGGGAAAAGAAGATTACATATTTGTGGATGTTTTTGACCGGATTACGTTTGATCTCAACGCCGGAAACGGACGTGCAATTGCAACGCTTGTAAATGGCATGGAAGCTGAATTTTCCCAGCCGCTTAATAATGGAGACCGGGTAGAAATTTACTGGAAAGAGAAATAGTATGTTAGAATTATGCAGTATTGCAAGTGGCAGCAGTGGAAACTGTATCTGTGTAGGCTCGGACAACCACCATGTGTTAATTGATGCGGGGATCAGCGGAAAGCGGATTGAGAATGGATTAAACGAGGTAGATTTAAAGAGTCAGGATATGGATGGGATTCTGGTTACACATGAACATCTGGATCATATCGCGGGACTTGGTGTTATGGCAAGAAGATATGGGCTGCCGATGTATGCGACGGCAGGAACCATTGAAGCCATTAAGAACACGCCGTCTGTGGGAAAGATCGACCCGGAATTATTTCATGAAATTGTTCCGCAGGAAGATTTTGTAATCGGAGACCTGACGATTACCCCGATCCATATCTCACATGATGCGGCGGATCCTGTGGCATACCGGATAAAAAAAGGAAACCGTACCTTTGCGGTAGTAACCGATCTGGGAAATTATGATGATGAGATTGTGCAGCAGCTGCAGGGACTTGATACTTTGCTGCTGGAGGCAAATCATGATATTCATATGCTCGAAACGGGCGTATACCCTTATCCGCTGAAACGCAGGATTATGGGAAACAGGGGACATCTGTCGAATGAGCGGAGCGGCCAGCTGCTCTGTGAACTTCTTCATGATAAATTCGGCACAGTGGTACTGGGCCATTTAAGCAAGGAAAATAATTACGAGGAACTGGCGTATGAAGCAGTGCGTCTGGAAGTTACGATGGGGGATAATCCGTACAAAGCGGATGATTTCCCGATGTATGTGGCAAAAAGAAATGCGGTTTCGCCTGTAATTCGTGCAGAGTAAAAAGGAGAGTTTATATTATGGAAAAAACAATGGACAAAGCAATTATTACAGTAGTAGGAAAAGATACCGTCGGTATTATTGCAAAGGTATGTACTTATCTTGCTGACAACGGCGTAAACGTGCTTGATATTTCACAGACGATTGTTTCTGGATTTTTTAATATGATGATGATTGTGGATATGGCAGATGCAAAGAAGCACTTTGCAGAGATTTCCGGAGAAATGGATGCATTGGGAGAAAAAATAGGCGTTTCAATCAAATGTCAGCGTGAAGAAATTTTTGAAAAAATGCATCGTATCTAAAACATGGAGGAAGCAAAGAATGATTAACAGCTGGGAAGTACAGGAAACCAACGAAATGATCGAGAAGGAGAATCTGGATGTGAGAACCATCACACTCGGGATCAGTCTTCTTGACTGTATTGATTCGGATCTGGATCGTCTGAATCAGAATATTTACAACAAGATTACAACCGTGGCAAAAGATCTGGTAGCGACCGGAGAAAAGATTGAAAAAAGTTATTCCATTCCAATCGTAAATAAGAGAATTTCTGTGACACCAATTGCGCTGGTGGGCGGTTCGGCTTGTAAGACACCGGAGGATTTTGCTACAATCGCCGCAACTATGGATCGTGCAGCAAAGACGGTCGGCGTCAATCTGATCGGCGGATATTCCGCACTGGTATCTAAAGGAATGACGAAAGCGGATGAACTTCTGATCCGTTCTATTCCACAGGCACTGCACAGTACTGAACGTGTATGCAGTTCCGTAAACCTGGCATCCACCAAGACGGGCATTAACATGGACGCAGTAAGGCTTATGGGCGAGATTATTCTTCAGACGGCAGAAATTTCAAAGGACAACGATTCTGCAGACTGCATGAAGCTGGTGGTCTTTTGCAATGCACCGGACGATAATCCGTTTATGGCAGGAGCTTTCCACGGAGTGACCGAGGCAGATGCGATCATTAATGTCGGAGTCAGTGGACCGGGTGTTGTAAAAAATGCACTGGAAAAAGTACGCGGAGAGAATTTTGAGGTTCTCTGTGAGACAATCAAAAAGACGGCATTTAAAGTTACCCGTGTCGGCCAGCTGGTGGCACAGGAGGCATCTAAGATGTTAAATATTCCGTTTGGTATCGTGGATCTTTCCCTGGCACCGACTCCGGCAATCGGAGACAGTGTTGCGGATATTCTCTGTGAGTGCGGTCTGGAGTATGCAGGTGCACCGGGAACCACTGCAGCACTTGCCATGCTCAATGATCAGGTAAAGAAGGGCGGCGTGATGGCTTCTTCTTATGTGGGTGGTTTAAGTGGTGCTTTTATTCCGGTCAGCGAGGATCAGGGGATGATCAACGCGGTAGAGGCAGGCGCAATTTCCCTTGAAAAATTAGAGGCAATGACCTGTGTATGTTCGGTAGGTCTGGATATGATCGCCATCCCGGGAGATACAAAGGCAACAACCATTTCCGGAATGATTGCAGACGAGATGGCAATCGGAATGGTGAACCAGAAGACAACCGCTGCACGTCTGATTCCGGCTGTGGGAAAAGGTGTGGGAGACAGAGTGGAATTTGGAGGATTGTTTGGATATGCCCCGGTTATGCCGGTAAACAAATACTCCTGTGATGACTTTATCAACCGTACAGGACGTATTCCGGCTCCGATCCATTCTTTTAAAAATTAGTAGATAAAAAACAGAAGTAAAAAATTTGGAGCAGATTTATGATAGCATATGAAAAATTACCGCTGGACAATGAAGTGAAGGCAGCTTTAGAAGGACTTGAGATTGAATATGTGTTCCAGCCGATCTTTTATAAAGATTGTGTGAGAATATATGCATATGAAGCGTTGATGAGACCAAAGAAGATGACGGTGGGGCAGCTGATTGATGAATTTGCCAGGGATGAGAAACTGCATATACTGGAAGTTGCCACTTTTTTTGGTGCAACACAGGCGTATATTGAGCGGGGATATCAGGAATATCTCTGTATCAATTCTTTCCCGTCGGAAAGTTTTACGGAGAATGAGGCAGAAGCATTTGATACTTATTTCGGAAACCAGAAAGGAAAAAGGATCATTGAGATTTTAGAGTATCCGAAAGTTTCCCTGCGCGAGTGGGTCAGAAAAAGTGAGATGGTCCAGAATAAGCACTGGAAGGTATCGCTGGATGATTTTGGCATGGGTGAAAACAATATGAATGCCGTATATCTGTATACACCGGATATCGTAAAACTGGACCGCTCCCTGATCTGTGGAATTGACAACGATGTCAGAAAACAGGAGAACGTCCGTACATATCTGGAAAGTTTCCATGAAAGAGGAATGCAGGTGCTTGCGGAAGGTGTGGAGACAAGAGAAGAGTGTGATTTTTTACGGTCTTTGGGAGTGGATCTGTTTCAGGGATACTATCTGGCTATGCCGGCATAAATACAAAAAGAGAGCGTGCGAAAGCACGTTCTTTTTTAAAAAAATAAATTATCTGAAAAAATATAATAAAACAGACAATTATGAGAAATGTAAAGGAAAAATAAAAAGAAATAAAAAAACAGGTTGACATAATGTAAAATGCGTGTTATATTTAAGACAACAAAAAACAAGCAGCCATCACGAAGGGTGACGAGAAAGCCCTGGACGTGAAATCTAATGTAAGGAGGTACAGTCCAAAGGGAACATAAGCCATTGGCAGGGAGCAACCAAACACAGGTCATCAGGCTTCACTTGATGAAAGAATAAACATTCGGGAATGGAAACCAGTGACAGAGTACAAAAGAGAGCGGACAAAGAGGAACGGATAAAAGGTGATTTGTCCAGAACGTCATTTCGGTAAACAAAAGAAGAATGGATATAGAACAAAAGATGAAGTGAGGAGCAGTCCAATGGAGTGTGAAAATCATTAGGCGTCATCAGAAGTATCTGATGGCGCCTTTTGTTGTGCATGAATAAGAATTATCCACGGGTTTTGGAAATAACGTGACCAAAGATAATCCAGTGGGACATCTCCGATGCGTTATTACTGTCGATATAAAACGTCTGTCCGTAATAGGTGAGAGGTTCTAAGCGCCAGGGATCTGTCTGGCGAAGGCGGCGGATGTAAAGAAGACCGGTCACTTTGTTAATAAAAATACCGGTGTCGCCATCACGTATGGGATCCCGAGCGATTAATAAAATATCATTTGCATGATAGACAGGGGACATATGATCACTTGTGACAAGAAGTGCACAATCAATCTGGTTTCCATAGCGTTTGCGGTATCCGGAAATATTGATTTTTTCGAGAGAACAGGAATCATACACCATTCCATCGTGCATGTTTCCACTTGGAATGATCATAGTGGTATAGTCCTCGCGGGAAACCGATGGAACCGTTTCCAGATTTCTGGAAAAATCGAATTCAAACTGTACAAGGGATTCAATAAAATGTAACTGTGTAGGCGAAAGACTGCGCATGCGGTCATAGGTCTGGAATAAATCAGAGGATTCGCCACATAATTCATAGAACATCTTTCCGGTAAGCTGGCTGAGCTTATATACGTTATAGACATCGACTTTTCCGGTATCCCCATTGGCAAGTCTTTTGTACGAGGAAAGGGACATATCCAGTGCTTTTGCCATATCCTGCTGTGAATAGCCGAGTTTAAAGCGCTCTCTTTCCAGATTTGTTCCAAGATTTCTGGATAATTGTTCGCGTGTCAGCATGAACCATCACCTCCGAATGAAATATCAAATTTATTATAATAATAAACGTTAAAAAGGTCAAATGACATATCGCGTTTCCGGATAAGGACCATTTCTGACCCCTGACCGACAAAAGTCGCCGGAAATATAAAAAAATTTAGCCCCGAATTGAGAAAATAGGAAAGATATAATCAATATGTAAATAAAAAGTCAAATTCAGTCAAAATAAAAAGAAAGGGGAAAGACGAAAGGTATAGGATAAATACATAAAAGGGAACTGATGCGTCCGGCATACAGTTCTTTTTTTGTTTTTTATGTGAACGAGTGCACAAAAGCAGGAAATTATGGTAAACTGTTTCATAGGAATAATGAGCGGATGTATGCTCATGAAAAGGGGTATTATAAGTGGAAAAACAACGGTTACATTATTATGAACAGCTTGCAGAACTGTATCCGACGATTGGAAAAGCATCTACGGAAATTATCAATCTGCAGTCTATTTTATATCTGCCAAAAGGCACGGAACATTTTTTGTCGGATATACATGGGGAATTTAAAGCATTTTCCCACGTATTGAGAAACGGGTCTGGAGCCGTCCGCAAAAAGATTGATGACGTATTCGGGCATACGTTAAGTACGGCAGATAAGATGTCTCTGGCAACACTGATTTATTATCCACAGAAAAAAATCGAGCTGGTGCGTCAGACCGAGGACGATATCGAGAACTGGTATAAGATCACACTGTACCGGCTGATCGAGGTGTGTAAGACAGTATCTTCCAAATACACCAGATCCAAAGTGCGCAAGGCGCTGCCGGAGGATTATGCGTATGTAATCGAGGAACTGATTACGGAAAAGCAGGAGGTTTTGAATAAAGAGGCCTATTACGAGGCAATTATCAACACCATTCTGGAACTTGGGCAGGCAGATAATTTTATTGTGGCACTGGCGGAACTGGTGCAGAGGCTGGTCATTGATCATCTGCATATTCTCGGGGATGTGTATGACCGCGGTCCGTCACCGGACCGGATTATGGATCAGCTGGAACAATATCATTCGTTTGATATCCAGTGGGGGAATCACGATATGGTATGGATGGGGGCAGCAGCCGGGCAGCTTGCCTGCATTGCATCTGTGATCCGGACAAGTATCCGGTATGGGAATCTGGATCTGATTGAGGATGGTTATGGCATCAATATGGTTCCGCTTGCAACATTTGCCATGGATGCTTACCGCGATGATCCGTGCAGACAGTTTGTACTGAAAGATTCCACGGATGAGGAACGAAGCAAGAAAGAAACGCTGATGAACCGGAAAATGCATAAGGCAATTGCCATCATAAAGTTTAAACTGGAAGGACAGCTGATCCACAAATGGCCGGAGTATGGTATGGAAAACCGCTGTCTGCTGCACCGTATTAATTACGAGAACAAAACAGTGGAAATTGATGGAAAAACCTATGACATGCTGGATACCAGTTTTCCTACCATTGATCCGGAACATCCGTATGATCTGACACCTGAGGAACAGGAAGTCATGAACCGGCTGCGCACCTCGTTTATACACTGTGAGAAACTGCAGCGCCATGTACGGCTTCTGCTAAAACGGGGCAGCATGTATAAAGTCTACAACGGAAATCTGCTTTATCATGGATGTGTGCCGCTGAATCCGGATGGGACATTTAAGAAAGTAAATGTATATGGCAGGGAATACAGCGGAAAAGCACTCTATGATGTGCTGGAATCCTATGTCCGCAAGGCATTTTTCTCTCTGGATGAAAAAGAGAGGGAAAAAGGAAGGGATATCATGTGGTATATCTGGACGGCACCGGATTCTCCTTTGTACGGACGGAGTAAGATGGCAACGTTTGAGCGGTATTTTCTTGCGGACAAGTCCATGCATCATGAGAGTAAGAATGCGTATTATCATTTGTTTGACAAAGAGGAAACGGCAGATAATATACTTAAAGAATTCGGGCTGACGGGGGATTTTGTGCATATCATCAATGGACATGTCCCGGTAGAGCGCATTGCCGGCGAAAATCCGGTCAAGTGTAACGGAAAACTGATCCTGATCGACGGTGGATTTTCAAAAACATACCGGAGAAAAACGGGAATTGCAGGATATACACTGACGTACAATTCTTATGGACTGACGCTTTCTGCCCATGAACCGTTTGACTGGTCAAACGAGGCGGTAAGAGATGAATTGGATATTGTATCGCATCAGGAAGCAGTGGAATACCGGGATAAACGTATTCTGGTGGGGGATACAGACGTTGGTAAGCGCATGATGATCCGCATTGAGGAACTGAAAAAACTGATTCAGGCATATCAGGACGGCGAAATCGCCGAACGGGATGCCAGTAGTGCTTATAAATGGTAGAGGATAAGTTATGTATCAGGTAGAAGGCTACGCATTTGAAACAAAAGAACAGGAACATACAGCAAAACATGAGGTAGAGATCATCGGCTATATCCGGAAAAATACGAGAATGGATGATCCGGATATTGTGCTGGCGTTATATAACAAACTGGTGTTAAAAGAAATTTTTGTCACGCCGGTCGGATATGATTTTTTGCACAGGCTTCAGGAATATCTGTATACCATTCCCTATATCCGGAGAGAAGATATTCTTCCGATCACGGTGTATGAACCAGAAGGAATGGTTTCAAAAGAAAAAAGAAGCAAAGAGGAAATAAAGCAGAAGAAAAAAAGACAGAAAAACAAAGAGCATGTGGTCAGTAAAAACCGCCGGAAGAAGAACCGGGATTATCAGAAACTGTTTCACATCAGTACATTTTTCGCAGTTGTTTTTGCACTTGGCATCATTGGGATGCTTGTGATTACATGGCTCAGCGAAGATAATGTGACGATTTTAAACTATGAAAATAAGGTGATTGATAAATACGAAATCTGGGAAAAACAACTGGATGAACGGGAAAGCCAGCTTGAGGAGAGGGAATTGAGACTGACGGAACAGGAGGCAGAATAGAGATGGACAAAGTGAAGATCCTTGTGGTAGATGATGAGAGCCGGATGAGGAAGCTGGTACGGGATTTTTTGACCCGGCAGAACTATGAAGTCTTAGAAGCAGCAGATGGAGAGGAAGCACTGGATATTTTTTATAAAGACAAAGCGATCGCTTTGCTGATTCTGGATGTGATGATGCCAAAGATGAACGGCTGGGAAGTCTGCAGGGAAATCCGTCAGACATCCAAAGTCCCGATCATCATGCTCACGGCCAAAAGTGATGAGAGTGATGAACTTATGGGATTTGACCTTGGAGTTGATGAATATATAACCAAACCGTTTTCACCGAAAATTCTTGTGGCACGTGTCGAAGCGATTCTGCGCCGGACGAATAAGATCGGTGATGCGGCCGATTTTAAGACGGCAGGAGAGATTATTCTGGATAAGACAGCACACGAGGTGAAAATTTCGGGAAATCCGGTAGAACTCAGTTTCAAGGAGTTTGAACTGCTGGAATATTTTATGAATAATCAGGGGATTGCCCTCTCGAGGGAACGCATTTTAAACAGTGTGTGGAATTATGACTATTTTGGGGATGCACGGACGATTGATACACATGTAAAAAAACTGAGAAATAAACTCGGGGCATGTGGAAGTTATATAAAAACCGTATGGGGAATGGGTTACAAGTTTGAGGTGTCCTAAATGGAAAAGAAACAAAAGACTTCCCTGACGTGGCAGCTGATTTTGACGATGGTTGTCATTGTTGCGGGAACGGTTGCGATGTGCTGGTTTTTTAATACCACTTTTTTGGAAAAATATTATATTTTTCATAAGGAAAAAGAGTTAAAGAGCAGTTTTGACCAGGTAAGGCTGATTTGTGAAAAGCAGGGGGATTCCAGTGATGATGCGTATGTGCAGTTCGAGAGAATCTGTGCAAACGGAAATATCAATATGCTTATTGCAGATCAGGACAGAAACCTGATATGGAGTTCCTACAGCAGTGCACAGCGTTTTCAGATGCAGATGGAGGATTGGCTGTATGGAAGTGACCGCAGCCGTGTGCAGGTGCTTTTATCCGGAAAGGATTATACGCTGCTTCGGCAGACCGATGAACGGCTGCAGTCGGAGTATCTGGTTCTTCTGGGAACTTTAAAAAATGGAAACAATCTTTACATGCGTGCGGCTGTGGAAAGCATTCGGGAAAGTGCGAGCATAACAAACCAGTTTTTTGTAATGGTGAGCATGGGAGCCATCATCTTAAGCGTGATTCTGATCATCGTTCTCTCGAAAGGGATTTCCCATCCGATCCATGCCTTATCCGATATCGCAAGAAGGATGACACAGCTGGATTTTGATGCAAAGTATATACCGGTACGTCATGTGAGCCGGGAAATTGATGAACTTGGAAATTCCATGAATGAATTGTCGGAGACACTGGAAGAGACGATTTCGGAACTAAAGACAGCAAACGTCAGCCTGCAGCAGGATATCGAGAAAAAAGAACAGATCGATGAAATGAGAAAAGAATTTCTTTCGAATGTTTCACACGAGCTGAAAACACCGTTGGCACTCATACAGGGATATGCGGAAGGATTAAAAGAATGCATCAATGATGATGCAGAGAGCCGTGATTTTTACTGTGATGTGATTATGGATGAATCGGAAAAGATGAATCATATGGTAAAGCAGCTGCTGACCCTCAATCAGCTGGAGTTTGGCAATGATACCGTGGAAATGACACGGTTTGATATCACGGAGCTGATTGACGGTGTGATCCAGTCTGCATCCATTATGGCGGCACAAAAACAGGTGAATATCGAATTTTACAGGGAAGGTCCGGTATATGTCTGGGGGGATGAGTTTAAGGTGGAAGAGGTGATTACGAATTTCCTGACCAATGCCATGAACCATGCGGCAGGAGAAAAAAAGATTACCATTCGTTTTCAAAAACATGACCATCTGGTACGTACGAGTGTGTTTAATACCGGTGACCCGATTCCCGAAGAGGATCTTGACAAGATCTGGGTGAAATTCTATAAAGTAGACAAAGCAAGAACACGTGAATATGGTGGAAGCGGAATCGGATTGTCCATTGTCAAGGCAATCATGGATTCTTTTCATCAGAAATGCGGTGCAGTCAATCACCCGGACGGTGTGGAGTTTTGGATGGAATTGGAGACCAATAATTAATGCAAAGAAAAGATTGTCTTATTTTTCAGAATATGATACCATAAAACATAGATTATAGGGCAAAAGTGACAAGAGGGTAAAAGAGCATGAAAAAGAAAATAAGTCTGCCTGTGATGGCAGTGGCAGCAATACTCCTGTTGGGAGGCTGTGGAACCCAGATGTATGATTTGTCAGAGGACGAAGAAAATCTGGTCGTGCAGTATTCGGCGCATATTCTTGCAAAGTATAATATTGAGCAGAAAGACGGAATGACAGCCGCTTCATCCGAAGAGACACAGGAAACACAAAAACAGGACAGTCAGATGCCGGAGAGCCAGAATACCCAGAGTACGGACAACAACATGGCGTCAGATGCCACGGGAGAAACCCAGACACAGGAGATGGAGACGATGCCGATCGCCGAGGCAATCGGACATGCATCGGGTCTGACCGTTTCTTACAAAGGATACAGGGTTCAGAATATCTATCAGGAGGGAGACTATTTTGCAGTAACTCCTGAGGATGGAAACAAACTTGTTGTGATGAAGTTTGAAATTAAAAATAAGGGAAAGAAAAAGGTCAGGCTGGATACAGAAAAACTCGGTATTACATTTTATGCATGTTTTGACGGAAAAAACAGGATAAAGGAGACTGCTTCGCTCGGAACCAGAAGTCTTTCCTCTTATGGGGAAACCATCAGGGGCGGAAAGAAGAAAACAGCGGTTTTACTGTTTCAGATTCCGAAAGACCAGGCTGATAAAATTTCGGGTGAGACACTGTATGCAGAAATAAAAGATACAATTTATTCTCTGAAATACAAATAAATGCCCCCAAATTTTACAAAATATGATATAATAAACATAAGGGGTTACCAATACAGAAAAGTACGGGAGGACGTATATGGATACAAATATTCTGTTAGAGTCAGGGACGAACGAATTAGAAATTTTAGAGTTTACATTAGGAGATAATCATTACGGAATCAATGTGGCAAAGATCAGGGAGATTTTGTCATACCAGAAGGTTACTCCTGTACCGAATACACATCCGAGTGTAGAAGGCATTTTTATGCCGCGCGAGGTGATGATTACGGTCATCAATCTAAAAAAGTGTCTTGGCATGGAGGATGATGGACAGGAAGGTCTGTTTATTATCACGAATTTTAATAAACTTGATGTGGCATTTCATGTGGATCAGGTGGTAGGAATTCACCGTGTATCATGGAATGAGATCATCAAACCGGATTCTACGATTAATGGAGAAGACGGAAGTGTTGCAACTGGTGTGATCAAGATGGATGGAAAACTGGTTGTTATTCTTGACTTTGAGGCAATTGTATCATCCATCAGTCCGGAAACCGGTCTCAGGGTCAATGATATTGAACAGATTGGGGAGAGAAGCCGGAGCGAGGATCCAATTCTGATTGCAGAGGATTCTCCGTTGCTGAGCAGTCTGATTACGGACTGCCTGAAAAAAGCAGGATACGAAAAACTGATTGTTACATGTAATGGACAGGAAGCATGGGACAAGATTCAGGAATTTGAAAAGGCGGGGACATTGGACGAGAACGTTCATTGTGTCATTACCGATATTGAAATGCCCCAGATGGACGGACATCGTCTTACGAAGCTGATCAAATCAGATGACAAACTGAAACATCTTCCGGTTATCATTTTCTCCTCTCTTGTAAATGAGGAAATGAGAAGAAAAGGGGAGTCGCTTGGTGCAGATGCACAGCTGACCAAACCTGAAATCGGAAGTCTTGTAGATGCCATTGATGAATTACTTGCAAAGAGAAACAAATAAATTCCGGCAAAACAGTAAGGGGTGTGATGGCTTCATCACATCCCTTTGCAGGTTTATGGAATAAACAGATGGAATGGAGAAAAACACATGGGAGACCACTCATCGGAAAATTATCTGGATCAATTATTAAATTCCATGCATGGAGAAGAAACGGAACATCCGAAGGAACAGCCGGCAGCAAAACAGGTTCTGAGAGATGATTTTGAAAAGCAATTGTTTGGAGAAGAAGAAACGAAGGAAAAGGCAAAAGCGAAAAATGAAGAAGATTTTTTGAGGGAGTTTGAGGAAGAACTGCTCAAGGAAGATATTCCGGAGTATACCGAGAGCCTGAATCAAAAAAAACAGGAAGAAAAAGCCACACAGATTGACGCTTCCCTGGATGATCTGCTCGATAATATTCCACAGGATGATTTTTCGACAGGGGATGCAGCAAAGGAAGAAGAAACCGGTTTTCAGGGGAAAAGTCCGTTGGAAACTGCAATACCACCCGATGCGGATGATTTCGAGGTGAATACACTTGATGATGCAGTCGGAACGTTTGACAGCAATCTGCCAAAAGAAGAGGATGGAGAACTGGATCTGTCAGGGCTTTCGGATTCGGATCTTATGGATATGCTTTCTGGAGATCAGGATTTATCGGATCTGGGGGATATGCTTTCTTCTGATCAAGATGGAAAACCTTTGGAAGAAACTGATTCCATCGGTGATTTTGCAAGATCGGAAATGAATCCGCAGGAAGAAGTGGCAGATAAGATTCCAGAACTTACAGAGCAGGAAGACATACCGGCACAGGCAGAAGAAACCGCTTCCAATGGGAAAAATGAAAAAAAGAAAAAGAATAAGAAAGAGAAAAAAGAGAAAGAAGGCGGCTTCTGGCAGAAACTTTCCCGGATTATTTTCGGAGAGGATGATGAGGAAGAAAAGCAGGCGGTTGACATCGGAAATACACAGGGAGCGGATGTCAGTGAACTTTCGGAGGAAAACCAGCAGATCTTAAAGGAACTTGAAGGTACAGGCGGTGATGCCGGAAGGGAACCGGAAAAGAAAAAGGAAAAACCGAAAAAAGAGAAAAAACCGAAGAAAGAAAAGAAGCCCAAACAGCCAAAACCGCCGAAACCGAAAAAGGAGAAAAAACCTAAGGAAGTGGATAACACACCGCCGCTGCCAAAGGAACCGGTGATTGCGATTGTTCTTATGGCAGTGTCATTGTTTGCATTTGTCATGATTGTGACAAATCTTTTGGGGTATCAGGCAAACTTAAGTCAGGCAAAGGAAAAATATGAGCAGGGTTCTTATGTGGAGGCATACCGTAAGCTGCAGGGGCTTTCGATCAAGGAGCGCGATGAAAAGCTTTATCATCAGCTGGCAACTCTTGCTGCTGTCTCGGAAAAGTATCAGGCATATCTCGTATTTGATAATTACGGTTCAAAAATTGATGCACTTGATGCACTGGTATGTGCATATGGGCGTTATGACCTGAACCAGAAAAATGCCAAAGAGTATGGCTGTGAAGATCAGCTGGAGAAGATCGGAGGAAAGATTATCAAAGCACTGCTGAAAGATTATGATATGACAGGGGATGAGGCACTGGATATCTACCAGACCAGAAAGCGGGATGATTATACGGTAAAATTGCATCAGAAGCTGAAAGAACTTGGGCTGGGATAAAAAAATAGCAGAAAGTAAGGCAGGAGACTGTTAATTTAGGAGTAAGACCTATATGATTGCAATAATAGACTACAACGCTGGAAATTTAAAAAGCGTGGAAAAAGCATTGCATTTTCTCGGAGAAGACTGTGTGATCACACGTAATTTTCACGAGATTGAGACCGCAGACAAAGTGATTCTTCCGGGAGTCGGTGCATTTGGCGATGCGATGGAACAATTGAAAAAATACGAGCTGGACAAGGTGATTCATCAGGTGACAGCGGAAAATAAGCCATTTCTTGGCATCTGTCTGGGACTGCAGCTTCTCTTTGAGGGAAGCGATGAGAGTCAGGGTGTAGAGGGACTCCATGTGCTGGACGGACAGATTCTGCGGATTCCGGATCAGTCGGGACTTAAGATTCCGCACATCGGGTGGAATTCTCTGCATTTACAGAATGACGGAAGACTTTTTGCTGGGCTGGAGGAAAATCCGTATGTATATTTTGTACATTCCTATTATCTGAAAGCAGCGGATGAACAGATTGTGAAAGCAACCACACAGTACAGTACGACAATTCATGCATCGGTAGAATCCGGAAATACATTTGCATGTCAGTTCCATCCGGAAAAGAGCGGTACGGTTGGACTTTCGATTTTGAAAAATTTTGCAAAGCTGCAGGGAGGAAATGCATAGTGTTTACGAAGAGAATTATTCCTTGTCTGGATGTGAATGACGGACGTGTGGTAAAAGGCATTAACTTTGTGAATTTAAGAGATGCCGGAGATCCGGTAGAGGTCGCAGCAGCTTACGACAAGGCGGGCGCAGATGAAGTAGTCTTTCTGGATATTACCGCATCTTCCGATCACCGTGCAACGGTGGTAGACATGGTGCGTAAGGTTGCAGAGAAGGTGTTTATCCCGTTTACGGTAGGCGGTGGTATCCGTACGGTGGAGGATTTTAAGGTACTGCTTCGGGAAGGTGCCGACAAGATTTCCATTAATTCTTCCGCAATCAATACACCGGAGCTGATTGGAAATGCAGCGGACAAGTTTGGCAGCCAGTGTGTGGTAGTCGCCATTGATGCCAGACGAAGAGAGGATGGAAGCGGCTGGAATGTTTACAAAAACGGCGGTCGTATTGATACCGGGCTTGACGCTGTAGAATGGGCAATGAAAGCTAACAGACTTGGTGCGGGAGAAATTCTTCTGACCAGCATGGACTGCGATGGAACAAAGGCAGGGTATGATATTGAACTGACCAGACAGATTGCAGACAATGTTTCCATTCCAGTGATTGCATCCGGTGGTGCGGGCACAAAAGAACATTTTTATGAGGCCCTGACAGAGGGACATGCAGATGCAGTACTGGCAGCGTCCCTGTTTCATTATAAGGAGATGGAGATCATGGATCTGAAAAACTATCTGGCAGACCGCGGTGTCTCCGTGCGTAGATAGGAGTGGATGAAATTATGGCAATGATAACAAACGACTGGCTTCCGGCAGTCCGTGAGGAATTCGCCAAACCATATTACCGGCAGCTGTATCAGTTTGTGAAAGAAGAGTATAGCCGCACGGTTGTGTATCCGCCGGCAGAGGATATTTTTAATGCACTGCATTTTACACCGCTTAGTGAGGTAAAAGTACTGATTCTGGGACAGGATCCGTATCACAATGAACATCAGGCACATGGTCTTTCATTTTCTGTCCTTCCGGATCAGAAAGAAATTCCGCCGTCTCTGCAGAATATTTATAAAGAACTGCAGGATGATCTGGGGTGTAAAATTCCAAACAACGGCTATCTGAAAAAATGGGCAGATCAGGGTGTACTGCTTTTGAATACCGTGCTTACGGTGCGGGCGCATCAGGCAAATTCGCATCAGGGAAGAGGATGGGAGCAGTTTACGGATGCGATCATTCAGGCAGTGAATGCGCAGGATCGTCCGATTGTGTATATGTTGTGGGGACGTCCGGCGCAGAGCAAAATACCGATGCTTACAAATCCAAGGCACCTGATCTTAAAGGCACCACATCCGAGTCCGCTTTCCGCATATCGCGGGTTCTTTGGATGCAGACATTTCAGTCAGGCAAATCAGTTTCTAAAAGAGCATGGAATCGAGCCAATTGACTGGCAGATAGAAGACATATAAGAAATTTCTTAAATAAAAAGAGGAGTGCCCCATTGTCCAATGGACAATGGGGCGAATTATGAAAAAATAACAAGTTAGTAACTTTGCTTTCTTTTATGTTCTTATAATAGCATCTGATTGTGAATAAAATATGAACAAAACGAAAAGAAATTGTTATCTTTTCGTAATTATAACCAAAATACGGAAAAATACCACAAAAGTATTGTAAAAACAGTGAAAAAGCGATAGGATAAAAGAAAGAATTGTGTGAAAGAGGTGATACTATGAGAGGAATTTCAATGTATGATTCATCATCAGTAAGTACTTTATTTTCCAGTCTGGGTTCTTCAAAAAGCACAGGAAGCGGCCTGTTTGGAATCAATTTAAGTGAGTATGCAAGTATTCGCAGTGGTTCTTATGGCAAATTAATGCGCTCTTATTTTTCAATGGATTCCACGAAGAGCACCTCGAAGTCGGATGACAGCACCAAAAATACGATCGAGGATCTGGCCACGACCACATCGACGTCAAAAGACAGTACCAAGACGCTGGCTGCGATTGAGTCCGATGCCAAGGAACTGACAGACTCTGCCAGGGCATTGTATACCCGCGGTAACAACAAGGTGTTTACAAAGGATTCCGGGGGCGGCTACGATACGGACAAGATCTACAAAGCAGTAAAGAGTTTTGCGGATGATTACAACTCCATGCTGGATACAGCCGGAAAGTCATCGACGAACCGCATTTCCCAGTCGGTAAGTTCTATGAAAAATGAGACTTCTTACAATGAGAAAGCCTTAAAGGAAATAGGAATTACGGTTGATGAAAAGACCGGCAGGCTGTCGGTGGATGAGACAACGTTTAAGAGTGCGGACACAGAGAAAATAAAGAACCTGTTCAATGGAACCGGTTCCTACGCATACAGTGTGGCAACAAAGGCAGCCATGACAGAGTCCTATGCAAAGTCAGAAGCCGCAAAATCCAATACATATACGAAGAATGGCACGTATAATTACAATTATAACAGCGGAAATATTTTTATGGATATGTTTTAAAATAGTTGAAAATGAGTTTTCGAAATGCAGGAAACCCTCTTTGCTGGACAGACCAGCAGAGAGGGTTTCCTGTTTTTACCAAACAGACAGAGGGTAACAGATTAATCATCTGCCTCCTCATCTGCAGTTGTATTGTATACCTGACGTTTTCTTGCCATAACATCACTTTCGAGATATTCGTCATAAGTAGAAACCTTGTCTACCATGCTTCCATCCGGAAGAAACTCGATGATGCGGTTCGCAGTTGTCTGTACGACCTGATGGTCACGGCAGGCAAACAGGATGACACCAGGGAATTTGATCATACCATTATTCAATGCGGTGATGGATTCCATATCCAGGTGGTCTGTCGGCTCATCAAAGATTAAAACGTTGCTTCCCATGATCATCATGCGGGAGAGAAGGACACGGACTTTTTCTCCACCGGAGAGGACACGCATCTTTTTTACACCATCTTCACCGGCAAAAAGCATACGGCCGAGGAAACCGCGGACATAAGTTGCGTCTTTGATCTCGGAGTATTGGGTCAGCCAGTCAACGATCAGCTCATCGGAATCAAAGATGGCGGTATTATCCTTCGGGAAATAAGACTGGCTTGTTGTAACTCCCCATTTGTAAGATCCTTCATCCGGTTCCATTTCCCCGGCGAGAATTTTAAACAATGTTGTCTTTGCAAGCTCATTTCCACCGACAAAGGCGATTTTGTCATCGTGTCCGACAATAAAGGAAATGTTGTCAAGAACTTTTACACCGTCAATGGTTTTACTGATTCCGTCTACGGTCAGAACTTCATTTCCGATTTCACGGTTTGGACGGAAATCAATGTACGGATATTTACGGCTGGAAGGACGGATGTCATCCAGCTGGATTTTTTCCAGGGCACGCTTACGGGAAGTTGCCTGCTTGGATTTGGAAGCATTTGCAGAGAAACGGGAGATAAACTCCTGCAGCTCTTTGATTTTTTCTTCCTTTTTCTTGTTGGCTTCTTTCATCTGACGGACAAGAAGCTGGCTGGATTCATACCAGAAATCGTAGTTTCCGGCATACAGCTGGATTTTGCCGTAATCCATGTCTGCAATGTTGGTGCAGACTTTGTTTAAGAAATAACGGTCATGGGAAACCACGATAACCGTGTTTTCAAAGTTGATCAGAAATTCTTCTAACCATGCGATGGCATCAAGATCCAGGTGGTTGGTCGGCTCATCGAGAAGAAGAATGTCCGGGTTGCCAAACAGTGCCTGTGCAAGAAGTACTTTGACTTTTGCGGCACCCGGCAGGTCTGCCATCTGTGTGTAGTGATCCTCGGTCGGAATTCCAAGACCGTTTAACAGGGTGGCAGCATCGGATTCGGCATTCCAGCCGTCCATGTCTGCAAATTCTGCTTCGAGTTCACTGGCGCGGATACCATCCTCATCGGAAAAATCTTCTTTCATGTAGATGGCATCTTTTTCTTTCATGATGTCATACAGACGTTTATTTCCCATGATAACCGTGTCGAGTACGGTATACTCATCATACTTGAAGTGGTCCTGCTGCAGGAAAGACAGACGCTGTCCCGGTGTGATGACAATGTCACCGCTGGTTGGCTCTAACTGCCCGGATAAAATTTTTAAAAAGGTGGATTTGCCGGCACCGTTTGCACCGATCAAACCGTAACAGTTCCCCTCGGTAAACTTTACGTTTACATCTTCGAAAAGGGCTTTTTTGCCTAATCTTAAAGTAATGTTATTTGCACTAATCATACGAAAACCTCATTGCTTTACTTAATATGTCTATGATAAAATCACAAATTCTATTATAAACATGACATGGGATATATTTCAAGAAGAAAAACGCTTTCTTGTTGGAAATGTATAGAAATAATGATATAATGGAGAAAGAATTGAACGAAATTGGGGCAAAGCTATGGATTATAGGGAATTTATACAGTTGGATCTGCCTGTCGCAGTTGCAATTGTCAGTTGTGGGGCAGACTGGAGAGTGGAAGAGGCAAACGCAGAGTTTACGGATGTACTTGGATACACGGAAAAGGAACTGCGGGAAACCAGACCACAAAAAATGGTATATGACGAAGATTATGCAAATCTGGTCAGTGTATTGGAAAATGTTGTCCGGACACATGACAACGGAAAAATGCAGCTTCGTATCGTACGCCCCGATGGGAAAACCCGGTGGGTGGAGATGCGGTGCAGTGTTCTGGCACATTACGATGTAAAACCATATGTGGTTTTATTTTTATGGGATATTGATGAGGAAAAAAGACGGGAAGAACATCAGAAACTGTTGAACCAGAAATATGAGCTGATGGAACAGCTGTCTTTGGAATATCCGTTTGATCTGGATGTGGAAAACTGGACGATGCTGCGCTCGTACCGGCTGATGGAACTGAGGGGACAATACGATTATTCCGAACAATATTTTCCGGTGGATGAAGAAGTTCTGACACTCTGTCCACCGGATCAGGAGCTTTTCCTGAAGGCTATGAAAGAAGCTGCCACAGAGGAAAAAACCGGAAGTATGGATACAAGGTTTAATATCCATACGGAAAATGAGACACCGAAATATCTCTGGTTTAGAACTTATTACAAGAGCATTGCAGACCATAATGGACGGATCACCCGGATTATCGGAAGAAGTTTTAATATTGATGAAGATAAGAATCTTCAGGAAGAAGTGCGGAGAGATCCGCTGACGAAACTGCTCAACAAGCTGGAAATCCAAAGGGAGATCGATGCATTTCTGGAAGGAGCAGAAGACGGAACCCATGTATTGTTTCTGATTGATATTGATAATTTTAAAGGTGTCAATGATAATTTCGGGCATACATTCGGTGATACCGTAATCGTAGATGTTGCAAATATTATCAAATCCTTTTTCCGCAACAATGATCTGACCGGAAGGGTCGGTGGGGATGAATTCCTTGTGCTGATGAAGAACACAACACTCGAGAAGGCAAAGGAACGTGCCGGAAATCTTGGAGAAGCACTCTGCAAAGTTTATACGGGGGGCTCCATTCACTACAGGATCTCGGCAAGTATTGGTCTGGCCGCCTGTAACGGTGGGGATGGAAATACATACAGTTCCCTGTTTGAAAAAGCGGATCATGCCATGTACCGTACCAAGCAGGGGGGCAAAAATGGATATGAGATTGCCGGTGCAAAAGATGTGGGAATGATCAGAAACGGAATCAAAAACATTGAGCGGCGGGAAAACATGGGCGCAGAAGACCGTGAATTCCTTGCATTTTCCATCAGTCTTATGGCGCACGCCAAAAATATAGACGGGTCGCTGAATATGCTTTTAAACAGGATTACGGAAAGATACCAGCTGGATCTTGTTATGGTATTTGAGGATAACACCGAAAATGACGGAATGGTCATGACCAATTATTTTGGAAATAATTACTCTTTTTATGGGAAAAGTGCGTTTCCAAAGAAAAGTCCTTCAATAAAGGAACTACAGCCAGGGGAGTATATGATAGTTAAAAATTCACAGAGCAATTTTGCAACGGGGATGGGAAATTATCTTAAGTCAACGGATACATACAACGAAAACGCTCCGTTTTCTGCTGTGGTTGGAAAATTTGAATATGTTGGGGGCTGTACAGGGGAAGTAATTTATGTGTCACTGGACGAAGAACGGCAGTGGCAGCCGGGAGAGTTGGAAATTTTTCAGGAACTGACCCGTATGATGGCTATTTTTGTGTCCCTGCGCTATCGGGTCACGGAAAGCCGGGAACAGATCAGTTCCATCCAGAAAAAAGATCCGCTGACAGGGCTGTACAATCAGGAGGCATTCCGTGAAGCGGTGGTTGAAATTCTGGCACATTCCAAGCCGGATGAAGTATATGCCATTGAGTATATGGATATCAATAATTTTGGATATATCAATGAAAATTATGGCTATAAAGTAGGGGACAGTGTCCTTAAAATGTTTGCACAGGATATCTTTGTGCAGGAGTATTTCCGTGCAGGCTGCCGTTTGTATTCGGATTTTTTTCTGCTTCTGATTGCAGATGAAAGTCAGGAAAAAATGATCGATCGTCTGCACAGCAGAAATAAAAGATTTACCAATATGCAGAATCACAGGTATCCAAACAGTGGAATGGGGGTATCGGCAGGGGTATATATTCTGGAAGACAATAAAATGGACATCGAGTTTGCAATCGAAAATGCCAATCTTGCATGGAAAAATGCAAAAAATACCGGGAAGAGGGATATTACCCTGTATAATCCTTCCCTGCGTATCCAGCGTACCGAGGAGCAGAAAATAGTCGGGGAATTTTATGAGGCATTATACCGGGATGATTTCCAGATGTATCTGCAGCCAAAGTTTATTTTAGGTGACCGGAGTGTTTACGGGGCAGAAGCACTGGCACGATGGAAACGTCCGGATGGAAAGATTCTTCCACCGGGAGTGTTTATTGATTCTCTCGAAAAAATAGGATATATCACAGAACTTGATTTTTATATTTATGAGGAAGTGTTAAAAACTCTCGAAAAATGGGACAAGCAGCACCGGAGAAAAATTGTGATTTCAACCAATTTTTCCGGGCGTCATTTTGAGTCGGACGGAGAGGAATTTTTAAACCGTATCCAGCATGTGCTTTCCAAATACAGTGTCCGTCCGGAGTATATAGAAATTGAGGTGACAGAGGGCGTACTTGTAAAAAATGTAGCAGTCCTTGAAAAGTGTATGAACCGGCTGCACGAGATTGGATTCCGTGTGGCAATTGATGATTTCGGAACAGGATATTCTTCACTTTCCGTACTTGCAGACATGCCTGCAGACGTCATAAAAATTGACAAAAGTTTTATTAATAAAGGCATGACGGAACAAAAGAAAAATCTTCTTTACGAAATCGGCCGTATGGTAAAGATTTTACATAAAGATATTATTATAGAGGGGGTGGAAACGGAGGAACAGGAGCAGTTCCTCAAAGAAGGTGGATTCACCTGCGGACAGGGATATTTATGCAATTGTCCGGTTCCGATTGGCGACTTTGAAAAGATGTATTTGTAAAAAAACAAGAAATGCTGTCGCTATCGCTTGATTTTTGGGTGCATTCATCCTATATTATTTAGTTAGAAGACATTCTGATTCAATGTTTTTTATGTTTGAACTTTAATTAAAAATAGGAGGACTAATTCATGAAACGTTCAATGAAAACCATGGATGGAAACCATGCAGCAGCACACGCTTCTTATGCGTTTACTGATGTTGCAGCAATCTATCCTATTACTCCTTCATCTGTTATGGCTGAGGCTACAGATGAGTGGGCAACCGCTGGTCGTAAGAACATTTTCGGACAGACCGTTCAGGTTACAGAAATGCAGTCTGAGGCTGGTGCAGCCGGTACTGTACACGGATCTCTTGCAGCTGGTGCATTAACAACTACTTACACAGCATCCCAGGGTCTGTTACTTATGATCCCGAACCTGTACAAAGTAGCTGGTGAGAGACTTCCGGGCGTATTCAACGTATCCGCTCGTTGTGTTGCTACACATGCACTGAACATCTTCGGTGATCACTCTGATGTATATGCTTGCCGTCAGACAGGTGTTGCAATGCTTTGTGAGTCATCCGTACAGGAAGTTATGGACTTAACTCCGGTTGCTCATTGCGCAGCAATCAAGGGAAGAATTCCATTCATCAACTTCTTCGATGGATTCCGTACATCTCACGAAATTCAGAAGATCGAGACATGGGATTATGAAGATCTGAAAGATATGGTAGATATGGATGCAGTTGATGCTTTCCGTAAGAATGCATTAAATCCAAATCATCCGGTAGAAATGGGATCTGCACAGAACCCTGACATCTTCTTCCAGTCAAGAGAAGCTTGCAACTCTACATACGACGAGCTGCCTGCAATCGTACAGGAATATATGGACAAGGTAAATGCCAAGATCGGCACAGACTACAAGCTGTTCAACTACTACGGAGCTGCTGATGCTGACCGTGTTATCATTGCTATGGGTTCTGTATGTGAGACCATCGATGAGACCATCGATTACTTAATGGCAAAGGGCGAGAAGGTCGGTGTTGTTAAGGTTCGTCTTTACAGACCATTCGTAAAGGAAGCTTTAATCGAGGCTATTCCGGATACTGTTAAGAGAATTGCAGTATTAGACAGAACAAAAGAGCCAGGTTCTCTTGGTGAGCCATTATACTTAGATGTAGTTGCTGCATTAAAGGGATCTAAGTTCGATCAGGTTACAATTACAAGCGGACGTTACGGATTAGGATCTAAGGATACTACTCCTGGACAGATCATCGCTGTATACAACAACACAGAGAAAGAGAGATTTACCATCGGTATCATCGATGATGTTACAAATCTTTCCCTGGATGTTAAGGAAAATCCTGTTACTACTCCGGAAGGAACTACAAACTGTAAGTTCTGGGGTCTTGGTGCAGATGGTACAGTAGGTGCCAACAAGAACTCCATCAAGATCATTGGTGACAACACAGATATGTACGCTCAGGCATACTTTGATTATGACTCCAAGAAGTCCGGTGGTGTTACAATTTCCCACTTACGTTTTGGACATTCTCCAATCCGTTCCACATACCTGATCTCTCAGGCAAACTTCGTAGCATGTCACTGTACAGCATACATCTACAAGTACAACATGGTTCAGGATCTGGTACCGGGCGGTACATTCCTGTTCAATACACAGTGGACAGTTGATGAACTGGATGAGAAGTTACCGGGTCAGGTAAAGAGATACATCGCAGAGAACAACATCAACTTCTACATCATCGATGGTGTAAAGATCGGTAAAGAGATCGGTCTTGGAAACCGTATCAACACTGTACTTCAGTCAGCATTCTTCTCTCTGACAAAGCTGATTCCGGAAGAGGAAGTTATCAAGCTTATGAAGGACGCAGCTACAAGATCTTATGCTAAGAAGGGTGACGATGTCGTTAAGATGAACCACGACGCAATCGATGCCGGTGCTACAGCATACGTTAAGGTAGATGTTCCAGAGAGCTGGAAGAACTGCACAGATGATGATTACTCTGTAGAAGTTAAGGGAGACAACAAGGAAGTTGTTGACTTCGTTAAGGATATTCAGCAGAAAGTCAACGGACAGCAGGGTAACACAATTCCTGTATCTGTTGTTAAGAAATACGAGACAGGCTGGACTCCATCCGGTACAGCAGCATACGAGAAGCGTGGTGTTGCAACAGACGTTCCTGTATGGGATGCTACCAAGTGTATCGAGTGTAACCAGTGTTCTTATGTATGTCCTCATGCAGCAATCCGTCCAGTCGCTATGACAGAGGCTGAGGCAGCTAAGGCTCCGGAAGGAATGCAGATGAAGGATCTCAACCAGATGCCAGGTTACAAGTTCGCAATCGTTGTTTCCGCATTCGACTGTACAGGATGTGGTTCTTGTGTAAACGTATGTCCTGATAAGGTACAGGCTATCACAATGACCGGATTCGAGGCACATGAGGATGAGCAGAAGTACTTCGATTACGCAGTATCTCTTGAGGATAAGGAAGATGTTATCGAGAAATTCAAACTTAACTCTGTTAAGGGATCTCAGTTCCGTCAGCCATTACTTGAGTTCTCCGGAGCTTGTGGTGGATGTGGTGAGACACCTTACGCTAAGTTAATTACCCAGTTATTCGGTGACAGAATGTACATTGCAAATGCAACTGGATGTTCTTCTATCTGGGCAAACTCTTCACCTTCTACACCTTATACAACAAACAAGAAGGGTCATGGTCCTGCATGGTCTAACTCACTGTTCGAAGATGCAGCAGAGTTTGGTTATGGTATGTTACTTGCTCAGAGAGCAATCCGTGACAGATTAAAGAACGAGCTGGATGAGATCGCAGCTAACACAGATAAGGCTGATGTTAAGGATGCCATCAAGGAGTGGAATGATACATTTGCTTCTGGTATCGAGAACGGACCAGCTACAGAGAAGTTAGTAGCAGCTCTTGAGGCTTGCGGATGTGACGCTTCCAAGAATGTATTAAAGGAGAAAGATTTCCTCGCTAAGAAGTCCCAGTGGATCTTCGGTGGTGATGGATGGGCATACGACATCGGATTCGGTGGTGTTGACCATGTATTAGCATCTGGTAAGGATATCAACGTAATGGTATTCGATACTGAGGTTTACTCTAACACAGGTGGACAGTCTTCTAAGGCTACTCCTACTGGAGCAATCGCACAGTTTGCTGCAGGTGGAAAAGAGACAAAGAAGAAAGATCTTGCCGGTATCGCAATGAGCTATGGTTATGTATATGTAGCACAGATCTCCATGGGTGCTGATATGGCTCAGACTGTAAAAGCAATCGCAGAGGCAGAGGCTTATCCGGGACCGTCCCTGATCATCGCTTACGCTCCGTGTATCAACCATGGTATCAAGAAGGGCATGAGCAAGGCTCAGACAGAGGAAGAGCTGGCTGTTAAGGCTGGTTACTGGCACTGCTTCCGCTTCAACCCGGCAGCTCCGGCTGAAGGCAAGAGCGCGTTCACTCTGGACAGCAAGGAGCCGACAGGCGACTACAAGGAGTTCCTGAACGGAGAGGTTCGTTACAACTCTCTGGTACGTGCTAATCCGGAAAGAGCTGAGAAGCTGTTCGCAGAGGCTGAGGAGAACGCGAAGGCAAGATACGAGTATCTGAAGAGCCTGGGCGATCTGTACGCTCCGAAGAAGACAGAGGAGTAATCCTTTCGTCAGCGTGCCCAAAAGCATAACGAGATAAATAAGAATCCGGCAGAGATA